>Ga0066378_10000026_pt1 | contig 57647 bp, 61 predicted proteins | sample Knorr_S23_td_DCM_FD_70947 | JGI IMG/M metagenome (GOLD analysis project Ga0066378, IMG submission 70947) | Marine microbial communities from Southern Atlantic Ocean transect - Knorr_S23_td_DCM_ad_71m_LV_A | ecosystem: Environmental > Aquatic > Marine > Oceanic | place: Southern Atlantic ocean...
GCAGAGCTCGCTCTGCGGGTGCGACTCTAGGCCCGGATAGTGCACGGTCTCGACGGCAGCGTGCCCCTCGAGGAACTCCGCGATCGCGCGCGCGTTGGAGCAGTGGCGCTCCATGCGAACAGCGAGGGTCTTCGTGCCACGCATGACGAGGAAGCTAGAGAAGGGATCGAGCCCTCCACCGCATGAGTTCTGGTTGAAGGCGTAGCGCTCCCGAAGCTCCGGGTCGTTTCCGATCAAGCAGCCTGCGACGACGTCGGAGTGACCTGCGAGGTACTTCGTCATCGAGTGGAGGACCACGTCAGCCCCGAGGGCGAGCGGGTTCTGGAGGTAGGGGGTCGCGAAGGTGTTGTCGACCACCACCATTTTGCCGGCGTCCTTCGCGAGGGCGATCGCTGCGCTCAGGTCGGTGAGGCGGAGGAGCGGGTTGGAGGGCGTCTCGAGGTAGACGCACTTCGTCTCGGGGCGCAGCGCGGCGGCGATCTCCTCGGTCTCGCGAGCGTCAACGAAGGTGAACTCGATGCCGTAGCGTTCGTAGACCTGACGGAAGATGCGGTGGGTCCCGCCATAGAGGTCGTTGCCAGCTACGATGTGATCGCCAGGTGTAAAGCTCGCTAGGAGGGCGTTGGTCGCGGCGAGCCCCGAGCCGAAGCAGAGTCCCCAGGCGCCGCCTTCCAGCGAGGCGACGTTCTCCTCGAGGGCCGTCCGCGTGGGGTTTGAGGTGCGCGAGTACTCGTAGCCCTGGCGAGGGACCGCGGGGGCGTCCTGCTCGAATGTGCTCGAGAGGTACACCGGCGGCATCACCGCGCCGTTGTTGGGGTCCGGGGTTTGACCGGCGTGGATAGCGCGGGTCTCGATCTGGTCTTGGTGCTCGTCTGAGTGGCTCAAGGTGGGTCCTCTGAAGGCGCCGCGAGAGTGAGCCCTGCTCGTGGGACGTCCAGAGCACGGGGCGGCGCCCGTGCAGTGTATTCCGGCCACCCCCTGGGTGCCTACAATGGCCCGCATGAACGGTGCGTCGGAAGACAGTCCAGCGCGGGCCGCTCGCGCGCTCCCCTGGGTCGCGGCAGCGGCTTGGGTGAGCTGGCAGCTCATGACCGCTGCGGAGGACGTGACCTGGGGCTGGGATGAGAGCCAGCACGCCCAGCTCCCCGCCGCGCGCATGGCGCTGTACCTACAGGCTGGCGAGCTCGGGGGCGCGTTGGACGCGCTCCACTCATGCACCCAGTACCCCTTCGTGTGGCCCACGCTCTTAGGCCTGGCCCAGGCTCTCACCGGCCCATCCGAGGTGATCGCGCGGATGATGGGGGTCTTCCTCTGGGGCCTCACCATGCTCGGGTCGTACAAGCTCACCCGCGCAGCAGGGATGCGCGCTGGGCTCGAGGAACGCGCGGTGGGCTGGGCGGCCTGGGGCGCGCTCGCCCTCTGCGCTGCGTCGCCGCTGTCGGGCGCCTATGCGGGCACCCTCTTTCATGCGGTCCCCACGGCGTGCGCGGTGGTGTGGTCGCTCGTCGCTTGGCTGAGGCGCGATGACGAGCGCCCGCGCAGGGATCTCGTGGCTGGCTGCGCCTTCGCCTGCGTGTTCTTCACGAAGTTCAACTACGGCCTGCTCCTCGGCGCGGCTTTAGCCTGCGACCTAGCCCTCGAGTGGCTTCAAGCTCTTCGCGCTGGAGTCGGGGGCGTGATGCCTCGGCGACTCGCGCGCTTGGTGGCGGCGCCCCTCGTGAGCTGCCTGTGGTGGTTCTTCCTCCCGCTGCCAGGAGGCGCTGAGCTCGCTGCGGTACACCGCGAGGCCTTCTTGGGCTTCCTCGGAGGGAACTTGGAGACGGTGTACCTCTCGCCAGCGCGACGTCTCGTGGAGTGGGGGGCAGGGCTCCACTTCCAGCCGCGGCTGCTCCTCTTCGTCATCTTTGGAGCCATCTGCTCCTTGGGGACGATTGGCAGGCCTGGGGTGCGCCTGCTCGGCGCGGCTGCCCTCATCCCAGCCGCCGTGCTCTGGTCACATCCCTTTCATCTCGACCGCTTCCTCGTCCCCTTCGCCCCTGCGCTCTGGTGCTTGGCCGCCCTCGGGTTCGGATCCTGGGCGAGCTCAAGCAGGGTCGGGCGAAGGGCTGCGCCTTGGGTCCTCCTCGCCTGCACAGTCCCGCTGGGCGGCTTGGACTCGCGCGCGATGACGGAGGTGGCTGGCGTGATGCCAGCTGACGGACCCGGGAGAGCGTACGTGCAGAGCGAGCTAGAGCGGTTGAGCCAGCTCGGGGGGGGCAGGCGCCGGCCTACCGCGGGGCTCGCGACGGAGACCGCTGCAGCGATCCTCGACGCCTGCGCAGAGGAGGCGCAGCCCAGCGAGCGCGTCGGCTGGCTGGGAGTCTCAAGCGAGCTCTCCCCTGCGACCTTGCACCTCGGGCTCCTCGAGCGAGGCGGTGAGCGAGAGCGCTTCTTGCGTGACGCGCACAGAGACGTAGACATCACCTTCCTTGGCGAGGACCCGGGCTGGACTGACGAGGCCCTCGCGGCATGGGCTCGTGACTTTGACGTCTTATTCATGACCGACCCGCCTGACCTCGGGGCGCGACCTGCGAGGGCGTTCATGCGGGGATATCAGGAGCGGCTCCTCGCGCTCGGCTGGAGGGCGTCTGATGCGCTCGGCAGCTATGAGTTACAGACTCCGACCGGCGAGCCTCGGGTCGTTCAGCTCTACGCTTGCAGGCCCACACCATGAGCAGCCCGAACATGGAGCTATGGACGGCAGCAGAGCGTCTCCCGGACGCAGACTTCGATCAGGACGCCCTCGAGTTCGGCGCCGCGAAAGAGCCGCTGACTCGTCACGTCGCGAGCTCTCTGGGACGGCGCGCGCTGCGAGAGCTTGCGCCGCTCAGCGACGACTGCGTGCGACGCGCGCGCGCCATCTATCAGGAGCTTGCTGAGCTGGAGCGCGGTGGGGACTCGTTGACCTTTGGCGGGGTCCTCGACCCAGCGCGCATCCTCGACTCGGCGCGCGAGGGCGGCTTCGAGGAGGAGGAGCTCGCGGGACTGCGTGGGTTCTGCGGCGCGGTCGAGCGGATCGCGCACTGGTGTCGCCGGAGGAACGCAGAGTCGCCGGCGCTCGGTGAGCTGGGTAGAGAGCTTCCAGACCTGAGCGGCCTGCTCGAGCGGGTCAAGCGCTCCGTGGATGAGCGCGGCAAGATCTTGGATGACGCGTCACCGCTTCTGTACCGCTTGCGACGAGAAGGGCGCGAGCTCTCTCAGTCCATCGACGCCAAGCTGCGAGGGATCGCACGAGATCCCAAGCTGCGATCTTCCCTCGCGGATGGGCGGGTGCACTTGCGGGGCGGGCGCCTGTGCCTCGCGCTCAAGGCGAAGAGCTCTGGGCGTTTGAAGGGCGTGCTGCACGACCGCTCGGCCAGCGACCAGACGGTGTATATCGAGCCTGACGCTGTGGTCGGACTCTCGAACCGGCAGTCAGAGTGTCGCCTCGAGGAGCGCCGCGAGGTGAACCGCATCCTCGGAGAGCTCGCGCGAGAGGTTCTCGACGCAGAGGAGGGGCTCGGGGCTGCGGCTCGAGGCCTAGCGAAGCTGGAGGTCGCTTGCGCTGCGCGTGCCTGGGCAGAGCAGGTGGGGGCGCGGCTACCGGAACTCTCTGGTGAGGGCCGAGCTGCGCTGGGTCTCGTCCTGCGTGGCGCGCGTCACCCGCTGCTGATTGAGGAGCTGCGCGCAGAGCGCTTAGATGCCGTGGTGCCCATCGACCTCCGACTCGGCGGAGAGTTCGACCTGTTGATCCTCACGGGACCGAACACGGGCGGGAAGACAGTCGCCCTCAAAACCCTCGGGCTAGCGGGCTTGTTCGCGCGTTGCGCGCTCCCGTTCCCCTGCAAGGAAGGGAGCGCGGTGCCCCTCTATGAGGGGGTCGCGGTGGACGTGGGCGATGAGCAGGAGATACGCCAGAGCCTCTCTACCTTCTCGAGCCACCTCGTCCGCATCAGGGACGGGCTGGCGCGCGCGGGGTCGAAGACCCTCGTGCTTATAGATGAGCTCGGCGGCGGCACAGACCCTGACGAAGGGGCGGCCCTTGGCGAGGCGCTCCTTGAGGAGCTGCTCGCGCGCGGAGCGCCCAGCCTTGTCAGTACTCACCTTGGGCGCTTGAAGGAGTTCGCCTTCCGTAACGCGCGGGCCGAGAACGCCTGCACGGAGTTCGATGGCGAGACCTTGGAGCCGCGCTACAGCGTGTGCATTGGGACGCCAGGTGAGTCGACGGCGCTCGCTGTCGCAGAGCGACTTGGGCTCCCTGCGGAGCTCGTTGCCCGCGCGGCCGAGCGCCTCGAGCGGCACGATGAAGACACGAAGGCGCTCTTCGAGGAACTGCGCGCTACACGCCTCCGAGCAGAGGAAGCGCGCAGCGCCGCAGATGAGCGCCTCGAGGAGGCTGAGCAGGTGAACCGCGCGCTCGAGGAGGAGCGACAGTCGCTGGCGCGAAAGTCGGACTCCCTTGCGGACGAAGCGCAGCGCAGCCTAGACGAGCGGCTGCGGGGTGCGCGTGACGGGCTCGTGCGGGGGCGAAATCTCCTGAACGGGATCCCAGCCTCGCAGCGCGCCGAGCTGCAGGCGGTCTTCGACCGGATCGAGGCACACCTCGTGGGAGCTACGTTGACCGACAAGCGAAAGGAGTTCGTCGAGTCGCTGCGCAAGGGAGACTCGGTCTACCTGCCGCGCTACGGCAGGCGCTGCCAGGTGCACAAGGTGGACCGCGAGGGCGGAGAGGCCGTGGTGAAGCTCGGGTCGATGAAGCTGCGCGTCGGCCTCGATGAGATCACCTGGCTCGAATCTCTTTAGGCGAGATTCTGCGTGAGGAGAGGGGGCCTCGGCTTGCTACCCTCTTGTCGATGGCTGACCTGCTCGTGGTGGATAACGACGCGCGTATCGCTGAGCTCGTCGCGTGGTTCCTGCAGAAAGCGGGGCACTCGCCGCGAGTCGTGACGAGCTATGCCCTAGCGCGTGAGGCGCTCCGCGAGCAGCGCTTCGCGTTGATGCTGGCGGATCTAGAGCTAGGGGTGGAGGACGGCCGTGTGGAGCTCCCCCGGCTCTACGAAGAGGGCCTCCTCCCGCCGACGCTGGTGGTCTCTGGGTACTTAGATGCAGAGATCACGGCCACCCTCTTCGAGACGCCAGGGATCCTGGGGACCGTGCCGAAGCCCTTTGAACCGAGTGAGCTCTTGGAGCGGGTGGAGGCTGCCTTGCAGCAGCTCGGGGCTAGCGCGCCGGCCCCAGAGCCCTCATCGGCTCAGGAGGAGGGCGCTGCGACGCCGGCAGTAGAAGATGATGTCGAAGCGCACCCAGCAGAAGAGCAGCTGAGAGACTTTGTGATCTTGGCCGAGCCTCCGCCGGAGGTCGCCGAGCCCAAGCCTGCTGAGGCGGCGGCTGCGTGCGAGGAGGACGATGAAGAGGGGTGGATTGAGATCTGCGCTGATGAGCCGACCGACACCTCAGATTGGGAGGGCGCGGGATGACTCGGCTCAGCTGGAGGACGGCGGGGGAGTCTCATGGCAAGACCCTCATCGGCGTGGTCGAGGGCGTGCCTGCCGGGCTCAAGCTCGACGTCGAGCGCATCGACGCAGAGCTCTTGAGGCGCCAAGGGGGCTACGGTCGCGGCGGCCGCATGCGGATTGAGCGCGATCATGTCGTGATCTTGAGCGGGCTCAAGGGGGGAATCACCCTCGGCTCTCCGATCGCGTTTGAGGTCCCAAACAGGGATCAGACGATTGAGGATCTGCCGACGCCGAAGAGCCCGCGCCCTGGCCATGCAGACTTAGCGGGCTGCCAAAAGTACGGACATCAGGATGCGCGAGCAGTCCTTGAGCGCGCTAGCGCGCGAGAGACAGCAGCGCGTGTCGCGGCCGCCGGGGTCGCACGACAGGTGATCGAGGCCTTCGGAGTGGAGGTCTTTGCTCACCTCGTAGAGCTCGGAGGGGTCACCGCGCGGGAGGACGCCTGGGAGCTGGTGGGCTCTAGCCGGTCTCAGGTCCGCTCAGAGAGCGACTTTCACTGCCTAGACGCGGAGGTCTCCGACGTCATGCGCGAGGCTGTAGACGCTGCAAAGGCCGATGGAGATACCCTCGGGGGTGTCTTCGAGGTCCGCGCAGTAGGCCTCCCGCCGGGCTTGGGCGAGTATGCGGACCCTAGCGAGCGGCTCACCTCTAGGCTCGGGGCCGCGCTCCTCTCTATCCCTGCGATCAAGGGGGTAGAGGTGGGGCTGGGCTTTGAGGTCGCCCGACGTCGCGGCTCAGAGGCTCACGACGCCATCATTCCTGCCTTAGAGGGCTCCTGGGGCGGTTTTTCGAGGGAGACGAACCGCTCTGGAGGCCTAGAGGGCGGCATGACGACCGGCGAAGAGCTGGTCTTGAAGGCCGCGATGAAGCCTATACCTACGCTACGTAAGTCCTTGCCATCAGTGGACTTCGAGTCGCGGGAGCCCTCGCCGGCGACCTATCAGCGCTCAGATGTGACCTCTGTGCCTGCTGCGAGCGTCGTGGGGGAGGCTGTAGTGGCCTTAGAGCTCACCAGGGCCTTTCTAGCCAAGTTTGGTGGCGACTCCATGGGGGCTGTAGAGTCCTCTTTAGAGGCCTACAGGGCCTCTGTGGACCAAATTTAGCGAGCGCTTCGAGGCGGTGAGCCACGAGAAATTTACGCTCTTGGGCACTTGGCTCTTGACCCGGGGGCGCGGGTCCCTAACATACCGCGCCCGAGTTCTTCGGGACCGCCACTAAGCGCTCGCGCTGACCCTCATCGTCGTCCCCAAGGGGAGACCCTAAGAACGACGGACAAGCCAGTGTAGCTCAGTTGGTAGAGCCCTTGATTTGTAATCAAGTGGTCGTGGGTTCGAGTCCCATCGCTGGCTCCATCAACTTCAGTTGAGCGGATCGCTCCATCACAACGGAACACGCACGGGATAGCACGGGAGCAGAGGTCTCGTGGGCGCGAGCCCACGTGAGCGATGCACTGGTACCGGCACCCGGCGTCGGAGTCGAGGTCCGCTTGAGCTCCTTCACGCTTGACGCGAGACAGAGCTTGGAGAGGTCCTTGTCCATTAGGGGAGGTTCCCGAGCGGCCAAAGGGGTCAGACTGTAAATCTGATGGCAACGCCTTCGCAGGTTCGAATCCTGCTCTCCCCACCACCTCTAGCTTCCGACGCTGGTCATGTCCCGCCAAGACGACGTCAGATCAAGGCTCAATGAGCGATGATCTTGAGTTCGTGGATGCGGCGCCGAAGCGGCGTCGGCCGCCATCTGGAACCCACCCCAAGCGGGCGTAGTTCAATGGTAGAACGACAGCCTTCCAAGCTGTACACGTGGGTTCGATTCCCATCGCCCGCTCCATGGCGTCAAAACCGCGCCTCCGTGTGAACGAGAACGCCTCCTCCAGGCGGCCTCAGATTGGACAAGCTCGTCCTCTCTGACCGAGCGAGGAGCCTGCTGCTGTAGCTCAGTGGTAGAGCACTTCCTTGGTAAGGAAGAGGTCACGGGTTCAAGTCCCGTCAGCAGCTCCAACGCCTCGACAAACGAGCGTTCTCAAACCAGCCTGCCCCGCCCGCTCAGCGGTCGGGGATTGAAGGGCTCCCGTCTGTAGGGCGCCCTGTCCAGACCATTCCAAAATCACAACTTCTTCACCAACCCTCGGCGAGTCCGCATAAGGACGCGTCGCAACCCAACTCAAGCGAGAGACCTTAGAAATGGCCAAGGAAAAGTTCGAAAGGAACAAGCCACACGCCAACGTCGGAACCATCGGTCACGTCGACCACGGGAAGACCACCCTCACCTCAGCGATTTGTCGCCACCAGGCCAACCGCGGCCTGGCGAAGGCCATGGCCTTCGACGAGATCGACAAGGCGCCCGAGGAGAAGGAGCGTGGCATCACGATCTCGACCGCGCACGTCGAGTATGAGACTGAGAACCGTCACTACGCGCACGTCGACTGCCCGGGTCACGCCGACTACGTGAAGAACATGATCACCGGTGCCGCCCAGATGGACGGCGCGGTCCTCGTGGTCTCCGCAGCTGACGGCCCGATGCCCCAGACTCGCGAGCACATCCTGCTCGCCCGTCAGGTCAACGTGCCCGCCATCGTCGTGTTCATGAACAAGGTCGACCAGGTCGACGACGAAGAGCTCCTCGACCTCGTCGAGATGGAGATCCGCGAGCTCCTCAGCAAGTACGACTTCCCGGGCGACGACACCCCGATCATCCGTGGCTCCGCGCTCGGCGCAGAGAACGCGCTCGGCGAGGGCAAGCCCGTCGACGACGACGCGTTCAAGTGCATCGACGAGCTCATGGAGGCGATCGACTCCTTCATCCCGCTCCCCGAGCGTGACGTCGACAAGCCCTTCCTCATGCCTGTTGAGGACGTGTTCTCCATCAAGGGCCGTGGCACCGTCGGCACCGGCCGTATCGAGCGTGGCATCGTCAAGGTTGGCGACGCCCTCGAGATCGTCGGTATGCAGGACGAGATCGACAACACCACCTGCACCGGCGTCGAGATGTTCCAGAAGGAGCTCGACGAGGGGCAGGCTGGCGAGAACGTCGGTGTCCTTCTTCGTGGTGTGGACAAGGATAGCCTCGTCCGCGGCATGGTCTTGGCTGCGCCCAAGAGCATCACGCCTCACACCAAGTTCGAGGCTGAGGTCTACGTCCTCTCCAAGGACGAGGGCGGCCGTCACACCCCGTTCGTCTCCGGCTACCGCCCGCAGTTCTACTTCCGTACCACGGACGTGACCGGCGCGGCGACTCTGACCGGAGGCGCAGAGATGTGCATGCCTGGTGACAACGTCACCATGTCTGTTGAGCTCGGCACCCCCGTGGCCATGGACGAGCAGCTCCGCTTCGCCATCCGTGAGGGTGGACGGACCGTCGGCGCTGGCGTCGTGACCAAGATCGTCGAGTAGCGCAATCAAAGGGACGCCCGGGGGGCGCGCGCGTCGCGCCCCCCGACGCTCCCGGCTCTGAGTTTTGAGCCGAAGCGCGTCCGACCTACCCCCAAAACGGAGCTCCTCAAGTGAAGATCAAGGAACGCTACGTATTCCTCGTTTGCACCATCTGCTCGAACCGTAACTACACGACGCACAAGCGTCTGAAGGCTACGTACAAGCTCGAGAAGAAGAAGTGGTGCAAGTTCTGCCGTGAGCACACGGTCCACAAGGAAAGGAAGCTCTAGGGCGACGCGCACGCGGAGCCTCTAACCAAACACCTGGAACCAAGACCGATGGCCTACAGAAAAGACCAAGGACGAATGGCGCGCATGACCGCCTTCTGGTCAGGCACCATCTTTATGTTCTATGGGTGCACCTCGCTTTGGCGCGCGCTCACCGGCGACTTCTTTGGAGCTGGTGATGCGCTCTCGCAGCCGATCGGGGGCATCAGGGTACCCGTCCTCGGGATGGATCTCTCTCCCGCTGTCCTGATCGTGACAGCGCTCTTCGCGCTCGGTGTCTTCCTCTTCAACCGCTGGCTAGAGCGCCCGAAGCAGGCAGACACCTTGATCGAGACCGAGTCTGAGATGAAGAAGGTCACCTGGCCTACTCTGTCTGAGACGATGTCGGGTTCGATCACTGTGATCATGACCGTCCTCATCCTGATGACGATCCTGGCGGCCTTTGACTGGGCCCTGGGACGCATCACGTCTACTTGGGTGTTCTAAGGAGGGCGTAAGAGATGGCGATCAAGTGGTACTTCGTCCGTTGCCAATCAGGCCGCGAGGACAGCATCGCGCGCAACGCGATCACGAGGCTCAAGATCGCGGGACTGCAAGAGGTGGTCCCGCAGGTCATCGTCCCCTTTGAGAAGGTCGCCGACCTGAACAAGAAGGGGCAAAAGGTGACTAGGAACAAGAAGCTCTATCCGGGCTACCTCATGGTCCAAGCGGACCTAGACAACCCGGATGACCCGAAGGTGCAGCAGATCCGCAGCACCCTCAGGCAGGTACAGGATCTGCGCGAGTTCCTCGGGAGCCGCGGAGAGCCTACGCCGCTGACGGACGCCGAAGTCACGGGAATCCTCTCGAGGATGTCTGAGACTGAGTCACAGCCCAAGGTCTCGATAGGCCTGAATAAGGGCGATCTCGTCAAGATCAAGTCAGGCGCCTTCGATGGTTTCGATGGCACCGTGGAAGATGTCAACCCGGAAAAGGGCATGGTCAAAGTGATCGTCACGATCTTTGGCCGGCCAACCCCAGTCGAACTCGAGTACTGGGAAGTGGAGTCGATCTAAATGGCCAAGGAAATCATGGCGTTGGTGAAGTTGCACTGCCCCGCTGGGCAGGCGACCCCCGCACCTCCGATCGGGCCCGCGCTAGGTGCGCACGGCGCGAACATCGCGGAGTTCGTCAAGCAATTCAACGACCGCACGCGAGATCAAATGGGGATGACCATCCCTGTGGAGATCTCGATTTACAAGGACCGCTCGTTCGACTTCATCATGAAGTCGCCGCCGGCCTCAGTCCTCCTGCTCAAGGCAGCCGGAGTGGATAAGGGCGCAGGCGAAGTAGGAACTGAGTTCGTCGGGACCGTTACGCGAGCTCAGGTCGAGGAGATCGTAGAGCTCAAGAAGGCTGACTTGAACGCGCGAGACACAGACCACGCCGTTCGAATCATCGCAGGAACAGCCCGCTCGATGGGCATCGTCGTCGAGGGCTTGGAGTAGGTGAAGGACTGAAACGATGGTGAAGCGCAGCAAGAGATATCAAGAGGCGGTCGGGCTCGTAGATCGAGAGAAGGTCTACGAGGTCAATGACGCCATTGACCTGTTGAAGACCCTCCCGAAGGCGAAGTTCGACGAGGCCGTGGAGGTCGTCGTCCGACTCGGTATCGACCCTCGTAAGACGGATCAGCTGATCCGCGGTGCGGTCTCTCTACCGAACGGCTTGGGTAAGACAGTGAAGGTCGTGGTCTTCGCTGAGGGCGATAAGGCGGAGGCGGCGAAGGCCGCTGGCGCAGACGAGGTCGGCTCCGATGAGCTCGCCGCCAAGATCGACGGCGGTTGGATGGACTTCGACATCGTCATCGCCTCCCCGGACATGATGAAGCACGTCGGCAAGCTCGGGCGGGTCCTCGGCCCCCAGGGCAAGATGCCGAGCCCCAAGTCGGGCACCGTGACTCCTGACGTCGCCGCGGCAGTCAACGAGTTCAAGGCCGGCAAGGTTGAGTTCCGCACCGACGCCGGAGGCAACGTCCACGCTCCCGTTGGACGCGCGTCCTTCTCCTCAGAGGCTCTCTCAGAGAACCTCATCACCTTCCTCGACCACCTCGCGAGCATGCGTCCTGCTGCTGTGAAGGGTGCGTATCTCAAGAAGGTGAGCCTCAGCACCACCATGGGGCCCGGCCTTCGGGTCTCTTACGGAGAGTAGTCATGCCGAACGTCATCACAGAGCTCTTGGTCAAGGACCTAGAGAAGAGCTTCGAAGAGTCTGAGGGCGCAGTGGTCGTCAGCTATGGCGGCCTCACGGTCAAAGAGGACTCAGAGATCCGGGACAGCCTCGCTGCGAAGGGCGTCGAGTTCCGCATGGTGCGGAACAAGCTCTGCAAGCGGGTCATGTCTGAGAAGGGATATGAGTTTGGAGACGATGTCTTCACTGGCAACACCGCTGTCGCTTGGGGTGACGCCGAAGCAACCATCGGCGCGGCCAAGGTCTTCACTGACAAAGAGGTCAAGAAGGCTGGCAAGATCACCATCAAGGGCGGCGTCTTTGAAGGTCGCTTCCTCGGGGGGAGCGAGGCTCTAGCCCTCGCAGACATCCCGGACAAGGACTCGCTGCGTGCGATGCTCCTGAGCGCCCTGACCGGCTCTGCGCGCGGTCTCGTCCAGGTCCTCGCTGGCGTGCCCGGCGGATTGGCCCGAGTCCTACAGGCGAACGTCGACCAAGACGGCTTCACTGGCGAGGCGGCCCCTGCTGCTGCGCCCGCAGAAGAGGCTCCTGCAGAGGAGGCGCCGGCTGAAGAGGAGGCTCCCGCAGAGGAGGCTCCCGCAGAGGAAGCTCCTGCAGAGGAGACCTCTTCAGAGGACGACACACCCGAAGAGGAAGCTCCCGCCGAGGAGTAGCTCAAAGATTTCATCGTGCTCGCGTCAGCATCCAGCCTTCGCGAGCCGTATCAAGATTCACAAGAACCCCCCCGTTCCGTTTGGGAACAACAATTACTAGGAGACTGAGAACATGTCCGATGAGACAAACGTCGTCGAGCTCGACAAGGACCTCGAGAAACTTGCTGGCCAGCTGGATGAGCTGACCCTTCTGCAGGCCTCTCAGCTGGTCAAGCACCTCGAAGACAAGTGGGGCGTCAGCGCAGCTGCTCCCGTCGCCGTCGCGGCGGCGCCGGGCGGTGGCGGTGGCGACGCTGCTGAAGAGAAGACCGACTTCGACGTCATCCTGCAGTCCGCAGGCGACAAGAAGATCGGCGTGATCAAAGAGGTGCGTGCGATCACCGGTCTTGGTCTCAAAGAGGCCAAGGAGATCGTTGACGGTGCACCCAAGCCGATCAAGGAAGGCTGCCCCAAGGACGAAGCAGAGGCCATCAAGGCCCAGCTCGAAGGCGCTGGCGCGACCGTCGAACTGGCCTGAGCCCCCGCTCCGTACCTTGCTACCTCTAGAGGGCACTGCGCCCAGCAGATCTACCTCTCACTCCATTCAGGGGGTGGGAGGGGGTCGGCTGGAGTCAGCATCCTCGGCCCCGGCCGCGTCTCACAGCCTCATCTCGCTTGATCCCGAGATGAGGAATTGTGAGGGTGTGCTTGGGGACTGCGCGGACACCATGGCGAGGGTGTCTGCCATTTCGTCCCATCCGCGAGGTCGCGCAGGCGAGCTCTCCTTCAGGGGGAGACTGCTCTGCAACGACCCGGGCTCGCGGGGACACCTCTTTCAGACCGAGCGCGTAGCCAGCCTCAACAAGACCTCGGGAACGTCGGGAACAGAGAATCTCGGGCGCCCCGCAGCCTTCGTGAGTTGACCATGACGACTACCAATGCAGACAACGTCCTCCAGTTCGGACGTTTCCCCAAGATCGTTGACCTCCCCAACCTGGTAGAGATCCAGACGCAGGCGTGGGATGACTTCTTGGCGATGGACACCCCGGCTGGCAACCGCCTTGACGCGGGGCTTCAAGCCCTCCTCAAGGAGGTCTTCCCGATCTACTCATACGATCGCACGATGTGCCTTGAGTACGTCGGCTACGAGCTCGGGCGCCCCCGCTACACCATCGACGAATGCCGCAAGCTGCGCCTCACCTACGGCTACCCCTTCAAGGTGCGACTGCGCCTGATCAAGCCGGAGCCTGCTGAAGAGGAGGTCTACCTCGGCGAGATCCCGATCATGATCGGGGGTGGCGAGTTCATCGTGAACGGCTCCGAACGAGTCATCGTGAGCCAGCTGCACCGCTCCCCCGGGGTCGACTTCTCTTACGACCAGGCGAGCCCCTCAGACGCGCGCCGTCTGCACAGCTGCTGGATCATCCCTGAGCGCGGCTCATGGATCGAGCTGAACGTCACGAAGAAGGAGGCGCTCCAGGTCCGCATCGACCAGTCCGGCAAGTTCTCAGCCGTGACCCTCGTGCGCGCCCTCGAGGAGGAGCTCGGCTCCGACCGCGACATCTTGCGCCACTTCTACAAGACGAAGACGGTCAAGAAGGCGCCCTCGAAGTCAGCGAACGCCTTCGCGAAGCAGATCACCAACCGCTACGCGGTCGGCGAGATCGTCATCCTCAAGACTGGTGAGGTCCTCGTCCCCTCGGGCGAGCTCATCGGTGAGACAGCGGCCCTTGAGATCGCTGAGTCTGACCTCGCAGAGATCGAGATCATCGACGGTGACCCCGACGACCTCGACATGCTCATCCTCAACACGCTGCGTGATGACCCCACCAACACGCACGAGGAGGCCTTGCTGAAGATCTACGGACGCCTTCGCCCCGGTAACCCGGTGCAGATCGAGAAGGCGCGTGAGCTCTTCCACGAGAAGTTCTTCGATGACCAGCGCTATCGCCTCGGTCGTGTCGGTCGCTTCCGCCTCAACCGCAAGTTCGGTCAGGACATCCCCGAGGACATCCAGGTCCTTCAGCCTCAAGACATCGTCAACTCCATCAAGTACCTCGTCGGCCTGCGGGCAGGAGAGGGCGAGGTGGACGACATCGACAACCTCGGCAACCGCCGAGTCCGCTCGATCGCAGAGCTGGCCTCGGAGGAGTTCCGTAAGGGCCTCTTGAAGCTCCGACGCACAGCCCAGGAGCGGATGAACTTGGAGAACCCCGAGACCGTCTCTCCGCGGACGCTCATCAACTCCAAGACCTTCTCCAGCGCTGTCGACTACTTCTTCGGCCGCAGCGAGCTGAGCCAGGTCGTCGACCAGGCGAACCCGCTCTCGCAGCTGACCCACGAGCGACGCCTCTCGGCGCTCGGCCCTGGCGGCCTCAACCGTAAGCGCGCCAGCTTCGAGGTGCGCGACGTGCACCTCTCGCACTACGGTCGCCTGTGCCCGATCGAGACTCCCGAAGGCTCGAACATTGGCCTGATCTCTAGCCTCGCGCTGCACGCGAAGCTCGATGACTACGGCTTCCTCTCTACGCCTTTCCGCACAGTCAAGCGGGGCAAGCTCACCGATGAGGTGGTCTACCTGCGCGCTGACGAGGAGCAAGGGAAGGTCATGGCGCCCGCCGACGTCACCGTCGACAGCAAGGGCAAGATCCAGAACAAGCGCGTCCTGGCCCGAAGGGACGGGGACAACATCGAGGTACCGCCGGAGGAGGTCGATCTCGTAGACGTCGCGCCGAACCAGATCGTCGGCGTCTCGGCTTCGCTGATCCCGTTCCTCGAGCACGATGACGCTAACCGCGCGCTCATGGGATCGAACATGATGAGGCAGGCGGTCCCGCTGCTCATCCCCGACCCGCCCTACGTGGGCACCGGGATGGAGCCGGTCGTCGCGCGCAACTCAAGCCTCCCGCTCTACGCGAAAGAGGGGGGTACCGTCGAGTATGTGGACTCCACCACGATCGTCGTCGACGGCGAGAACTACGAGCTGACGAAGTTCCGCGGCCTCAACGACCGCACGGCACAGAACCACCGCCCGAAGGTCTCTGAGGGTGACGTGGTTGAGAAGGGCCAGCTCCTCGCGGACGGCGCCTCCACCAAAGATGGCAGCCTCGCGTTGGGCAAGAACCTCGTCGTGGCCTTCATGACGTGGGACGGCTTCAACTATGAGGACGCCATCCTGCTCTCCGACCGCCTCGTGCGAGACGACGTCTTCACCTCGCTCCACATTGAGGAGTACGAGGTCGAGATCCGCGAGACCAAGCTCGGCAAGGAGGAGTTCACACGGGACATCCCGAACGTGGGGGAGAACGCCCTCTCGAACCTCGATGACTCCGGAATCGTGAACGTCGGGACCTTCGTCGAGGCGGGGGACATCCTCGTCGGCAAGGTCGCGCCCAAGTCGAAGAGTGAGCTGACCCCTGAGGAGAAGCTGCTCCACGCGATCTTCGGTAAGGCAGGCGTCGACGTGAAGAACGCCTCTTTGACGATGCCTCCCGGGACCCGCGGGGTCGTGATCGAGGCGGAGAAGTTCTCGCGCCGCGTGAACCTCACGGACGCTGAGCGCCAAAAGGCCCTGAGCGTGATCCGTCAGGCTGAGAAGCAGTTCCTGCTCTCCCTTGGGGAGTACACCGGGAAGATGCTCACGGAGGTCAAGGCGGCCCTCGGCGAGGACGTCATGGACGACCTCACAGGTAACCCGATCGAGGTGGACGCCACCGCGACCTTCGATGAGCTGCGCCGCGTGCGCCTCCTGAGCGTCGCCGCCGCTGAGAACAACAGCTCTCAGGCGAAGCGCGAGAAGGCTCTCAAGATCGTCGCCTCCTACCAGGAGAAGATCGAGGACAAGGAGCGCGACAAGAACAAGGTCGTGAACCGCCTCAGCCGTGGTGATGAGCTCCCGACAGGCGTGCTCGAGATGGTCAAGGTCTACGTCGCCACCAAGCGAAACCTGAAGGTCGGCGACAAGATGGCTGGCCGTCACGGCAACAAGGGGGTGATCAGTAAGATCTGCCCGGTTGAGGACATGCCGTACCTCGAGGACGGCACGATGATCGACATCGTGCTGAACCCGCTCGGCGTCCCGAGCCGGATGAACGTCGGCCAGATCCTGGAGACCCACCTCGGCTTCGCTGCGAAGGAGCTCGGCAAGATCTGCTACACGCCCGCCTTCGACGGCGCGACCGAGGAGGAGATCGAAGGTCTCCTCAAGGAGGCCGGGCTCCCCGAGTCCGGTAAGTTCAAGGTCTACGATGGCCGCACCGGCCAACCCATGGAGCAGGACGTGACCGTCGGGGTCATGTACATGCTCAAGCTGCACCACCTCGTCGATGAGAAGGTGCACGCGCGCGCGACGGGGCCCTACAGCCTCATCACGCAGCAGCCCCTCGGCGGTAAGGCGCGCTTCGGCGGCCAGCGCTTCGGGGAGATGGAGGTCTGGGCCCTCGAGGCCTATGGCGCGGCGGCGATCCTGCAAGAGCAGCTCACCGTCAAGTCAGACGACGTGGACGGCCGCACCAAGATTTACGAGTCGATGGTGAAGGGCTTAAACATCCTCGAGCCGGGCACGCCTGTGTCCTTCGAGGTCCTAACGAACGAGATCAGGGGACTGGGGCTCAACATGGAGCTTCACAAGAAGGCGACCCTCTAGGGCGGAGACGAATAGAAATGAGCGAGTCGATCTACAACAAAGTCAACGACTACGGCAGCGTCACCGTCAGCCTGGCCTCACCGGAAGACATCCGGTCGTGGTCCTTCGGCGAGGTGAAGAAGCCCGAGACCATCAACTACAGGACCTACCGCCCCGAGCGTGACGGCCTCTTCTGCGAGCGCATCTTCGGTCCCGAGCGGGACTGGGAGTGCACCTGCGGCAAGTACAAGGGCATCAAGCACAAGGGCATCGTCTGTGACAAATGCGGCGTGATGGTCACCCACAGCCGCGTGCGTCGTAAGCGAATGGGGCACATCAACCTCGCCGCTCCCGTCGCGCACATCTGGTTCTTCAAGGCCATGCCCTCGCGCCTCGGCAACCTCCTCGGCATGAAGGTCGCGGACCTCGAGCGGGTCATCTACTTCCAGGACTTCGTCGTGGTGGACCCCGGCGACACCCCCCTCGAGGAGTTCCAGCTCCTCACAGAGGAGGAGTACCGCGAGAACCGCAACAAGTACGGCTCTGAGTTCGACGCCGATATGGGCGCCGAGGCGGTCCGGAAGATGCTCCGTCGCCTCGACCTGCAGCGGGTCAGCGAAGAGCTCCGTGAGGAGCTCCTCTCCACTCGCTCACAGCAGCGACACAAGGACATCATCAAGCGCCTCCAGACGGTGGAGATGCTGCGTGACTCCGAGAACCAGGCCGAGTGGGTCGTCATGGATGTCGTCCCGGTCATCCCGCCGGACCTGCGACCGCTGGTCCTCTTGGACTCAGGCAACTTCGCGACGAGCGATCTCAACGACCTCTACCGCCGCCTGATCAACCGGAACAACCGCCTCAAGAAGCTCCTCGACCTCAACGCCCCCGAGGTCATCATCCGTAACGAGAAGCGGATGCTTCAGCAGTCGGTGGACGCCCTGTTCGACAACGGTCGCTGCCGCCGCCCGGTGCTCGGCTCCTCGAACCGCCCGCTCAAGTCTCTCACGGACATGATCAAGGGTAAGCAGGGACGCTTCCGCGAGAACCTGCTCGGTAAGCGAGTCGACTACTCCGCACGTTCAGTCATCGTCGTCGGCCCGGAGCTGCGCCTGCACCAGTGCGGGATGCCGAAGGAGATCGCCCTCGAGCTGTTCCAACCTTTCATCATCCGACGCCTCAAGGAGCTCGCCCTCGCGGACACCATCAAATCCGCCAAGCGCATGCTCGAGCGTCGCGACGAAGAGGTCTGGGACATCCTTGAGGAGGTCACCAGTGACCACCCGGTCCTTTTGAACCGCGCGCCCACCCTGCACCGAATGGGCATCCAGGCCTTCGAGCCGGTGCTCATCGAGGGCAAGGCGATCCGCCTCCACCCGCTCGTCTGTGGCGGCTTCAACGCCGACTTCGACGGGGACCAGATGGCGGTCCACCTGCCACTCTCTTACGAGGCACAGATCGAGGCCTCGACCTTGATGCTCGCGAGTAACAACATCTTCTCGCCTGCTAACGGTTCCCCGATCATCTCACCCTCGCAGGACATGGTCCTCGGGATCTACTACATCTCCATGAATCCCTTCGGCGCCTACGCCGAGAAGCCGCGCACCTACTCGTCACTTGGTGAGCTCTTCCTCTCCTGGGGTCATGGAGAGACTCACACCCACCGCGCTATCCGTGTACGGATGGAGCCGGGGACGATGGTCAAGTTCGGGCCTGGCAAGGACGACGTCTTGCAGGTCGGGGATGACGGAAAGATCGAGACCGAGGACGGCCGCTCGTACCTCGAGACCACGATCGGTCGCACGATCTTCAACGACATCCTGCCTCCCGGGATGCCCTTCTATAACTACGCGCTGAGCAAGAAGTTCATCCAGGGCCTCATCAACGACTGCCACCGTCTGCTGGGTCGTGACGCGACGCTCATCTTGCTCGACCGTCTCAAGGATCTCGGCTTCAAGGCCTCGACCCGCGCAGGCCTCTCGTTCGGTAAGAACGACATCTGCGTGCCCGAGTCCAAGGACCGCCTCCTCGATGAGACACAGGAGAAGATCGACGCCGTTGAGAACTCCTTCATGAAAGGTGTCATCACGGACGGCGAGCGCTACTTGAAGATCGTCGACCTGTGGACCCACGCTCGTGAAGAGGTGGGTGAGGAACTCATGGGCGTCCTCGAGCAGGACATGAACGACACCAATGGGTACGTGAACCCGATCTTCTGCATGGTCGCCTCCGGCGCCCGTGGCTCGATCGACCAGGTGCGACAGCTCGGCGGTATGCGTGGCCTGATGGCGAAGCCGTCTGGCGAGATCATCGAGACGCCCATCAAGGCAAACTTCCGCGAAGGCCTGAAGGTCCTGGAGTACTTCTCCTCGACGCACGGCGCGCGTAAGGGGCTGGCAGACACCGCGCTCAAGACGGCGGACGCTGGCTACCTGACGCGTAAGCTCACGGACGTCGCTCAGAACGTCGTGATCACGATGGATGACTGCGGTACGCCGAAGTCAGTCACAAAGCACGTCGTCTACAAGGGCGACCGCGTGGCCGTCTCGCTTGCGAGAGGAATCCACGGCCGCGTCGCACGTGACACCATCATCGACCCGGTCCACGATGAGGTCATTGTCCGTGAGGGCGAGCTCATCACGGAAGAGATCGCGAACCGCATCGAGGCGGATGGCAACGAGCGCATCCGCGTCCGGAGCCCGCTCACCTGCGAGGCGCCCTTAGGGATCTGCGCGAAGTGCTACGGCATGGACCTCTCCCGTAACAACATGGCCGAGCGTGGCCTCGCGGTCGGGATCATCGGCGCACAGTCGATCGGTGAGCCTGGCACGCAGCTGACGATGCGGACCTTCCACATCGGCGGTACGGCGAGCGCCTCCGTCGCTGAGGACACCCGCCGCTCGAAGCGTGACGGAAAGATCCAATACAGCGCGAACCTCAAGGTCGTCACCAACAAGCAGAAGGAGCGCATCGTCCTCAGCCGGAACGGCGAGCTCCTCCTCTTGGATGACAAGGATCGAGAGATTGATCGCTACGGGGTCCCGACGGGTTCAATCCTGAACCTCGACGATGGCGCCATGGTGAAGGCGGGCGATGTGCTCTGCACATGGGACCCGCACAACGTGCCGATCGTCTCGGAGGTCGCTGGTAAGGTCCGCTATGAGGACCTGATCGAGGGTAAGACCGTTAAGGTTCAGGTCGACTCACGCCGCGACACGAAGCGCGCCCAAGTCACTGAGCACAAGGGCGACCTGCACCCGCAGATCATCATCGAGGGCAAGAACGGCGAAGCGCTGGCTCTGTACCCGATCCCCGAGCGCGCTTACCTCGAGGCCGAAGACGGTCAGAAGATCGGCTCCGGTGAGGTCATCGCCAAGACGGCGCGTGAGGCCGCAGGCACCCAAGACATCACGGGTGGTCTGCCCCGCGTGACCGAGCTCTTCGAGGCGCGTCGTCCCAAGGAGGCGGCCATCCTCGCGGAGATCGAGGGCGTGGTTGAGCTCGGTGACAAGAAGCGCGGCAAGCGCACGATCATCGTCAAGGCGCTCGATGACGCTGGCGAGGAGATCGAGTCCAAGGAGCACGCGGTGCCCCAGGGCAAGCACCTCCGCGTCCACAAGGGCGATGAAGTGCAAGCCGGCGAGGCCCTCGTCGATGGTCCCCAGGACCCGCACGACATCCTCAAGATTCGTGGTGATGATGAGGCGCTCGGTTACCTCCTCAACGAGATCCAGAACGTCTACCGCGCCCAAGGCGTCGGAATCGATGACAAGCACATCGAGATCATCCTCTCCCAGATGACGAGGAAGATTCAGGTGAGCGACTCTGGTGACTCCGAGTTCCTCCCGGGACAGACGGTCGACAAGTTCGTCTTCCGGACCTCGAACGAGAAGCTCCGCGCTCAGAAGAAGAAGCCGGCAGTCGGTCAGACGATGCTGCAAGGTGTGACGAAGTCCTCGCTCTCCGCGGACTCCTTCATCTCTGCTGCCTCATTCCAAGAGACCACGAAGGTCCTCACCGAGGCGGCGATCGCCGGCAAGCGTGACTACCTCGTCGGCCTCAAGGAGAACGTCATCCTCGGCCACATGGTCCCGACAGGTACCGGCTTCCGTGACCACTACCGCACTCGCGTGAAGAAGAACATCGACTTCGGCGAGATCGGCGGTGGCTCTAGCCTCGCACCTGCTCAGATGGACGCAGAGATGGAGGAGCTCCTCTCTGGCGTGCTTGGAGAAGAGCCGGCCCTCGCGGCGACTGGCTCAGAAGGCGCCGCTCCCGCGGTCGACCCTGCCCCCTCAGCTGACGCCGAACCCCCCTCGGAGGCACCTGAGGCCTGATATTGCGGCTCTGAGGCCCCGTCGGACTTGACCGGCGGACCTCGAGCCCTAGAATACTCCGCCCTCGAAAGCGGCCTGGACCCCTCTAGGCAGCCAAGAGACGACCGAAAACGATATGCCCACGATCAATCAACTCGTCCGCAAGGGACGCAAGGCCATCCGCAAGCGCTCGAAGTCGCCTGTGCTGGACTCATGCCCCCAGAAGCGCGGTGTCTGCCTGCAGGTGAAGACCATGACGCCCAAGAAGCCGAACTCCGCGCTTCGAAAGGTCGCTCGTGTGCGCCTCTCCAACGGCAAAGAAGTCACGGCCTACATCGGCGGTGAGGGCCACAACCTTCAGGAGCACTCTGTCGTGCTCGTGCGTGGTGGCCGTGTCCGCGACCTCCCCGGCGTCCGCTACCACGTGGTCCGCGGAACCCTTGACGCCACCGGCGTCGACGATCGTAACCAGGGTCGGTCCAAGTACGGGTCTAAGCGCCCGAAGAAGTAACGAGCAGCTATGCCCAGAAATTTCAAAGCGACGGACGTCTACCTCCGCCCCGATCCCAAGTTCGGATCGATGCTCGCCACCAAGATCATCAACAAGATCATGTTGGACGGGAAGCGCAGCACTGCGCAGAAGATCTTCTATCAGGCTATCGACAAGGCGAACAGCAAGCTCGAAGCCGAGAGCCTCGAGGAGATCTTCGAGAAGGCCATCGACAACATCCGCCCTCAGGTCGAGGTTCGCTCTAAGCGCGTCGGTGGTGCGAACTATCAGGTGCCGCGTGAGGTCAAGCGCAACCGCCAGCAGACCCTCGCGATCCGCTGGCTCATCGACAACGCCCGTAAGAAGAAGGGCAAGCCGATGGCTGACCGCCTCGCGGAAGAGCTCGTGGACGCCTTCAACGGCACCGGCACCTCGGTGGCCTGGAAAGAGCAGATCCACAAGATGGCCGAGGCCAACAAGGCCTACGCCCACTTCGCCTGAGCCGACATCGGCCTCTAAGGCACTGATCAACAGCCGACCCGCTTGGGTCGGCTGTTTCTTTATCCTGAGATAGATATGTCCCCCGACGTCCTCATCCTCCGTGATCCACGAGAGTCCGTGAAGAAGTGCTCGCTCACACCGCTTCGCGGGCGAGATGACGTCGCGTTTTGGAGCTACGACCCGGACAAGCGCTACGACGCCTCGGACCGGATCCTCCTGCACCACGAGGGGGAGCTCTTGAGCGAGGCCGACCAGGGGAAGGGGCTCTTCCTCGTCGACTCCTCCTGGCGCCGGCTGCCCAAGCTCCTCGACCGCGTGGACGGCGAGCCCGTGAAGCGCCGACTGCCGCCTCTCAAGACGGCCTACCCGAGGAAGAGCCACTTCTTCGATGACCCCGAGCCCGGCCTCGCCTCCATCGAGGCGCTCTACGCGGCGGTTCACATCCTCTATGGACCCAGGCCTGAGCTCCTCGAGGGCTACCGCTGGGCTGAGGAGTTCCTGCGCCTCAATCCGACGCTGGCCTGAGGGGCGTTGGGGGCAGGGGCCCGCGGGCGTTAGGATCGCGGCATGGATCGCAGCCTCCTCCGAAACTTCGGGGTCGCCGCGCACATCGACGCGGGGAAGACCACGACCTCCGAGCGCATGCTCTACCTCACAGGTGTAGAGCATCGGGTCGGAGGAGTCGATGAGGGCACGACCGTCCTCGACTGGATGTCCGAAGAGCGCGAGCGAGGGATCACCATCACCTCCGCTGCGACGACGATCCCCTGGAAGGGCCACAGCCTGAACCTCGTCGACACACCAGGCCACGTCGACTTCACCGTCGAGGTGGAGCGCTGCATGCGCGTCTTGGACGGCGCCGTCCTCGTCCTCGACGGGGTGGCCGGGGTGCAGGCCCAGTCCGAGACGGTCTGGAAGCAGATCGAGCGACACTCAGTCCCCTGCGTGGCCTTCGTCAACAAGATGGACAAGCCAGGCGCTGACTATATGGCCGCCATCGACTCCGTGCGGGAGCGCTTGGGTGCCCCCGCTGTGCCGCTGCAGGTCCCGCTCTATGAGGGCGAGACCCCGGTGGGGGTGGTCGACCTCCTGAGCCGTAAGGGGTGGCGCTTCCCTCACAACGCGAGGGAGATGGAGGCGGCCGAGGTCCCCGAAGCGACCATGGAGGACGTGGAGGTCTTGCGGGCTGAGCTCGTAGACCGGCTGGCCGAAGAGGACGAGGCGCTCTTAGAGCTCGTCTGTGATGGAGAGGAGCCTCTGCTCGAAGACCTGAAGAGCGCGCTCCGTGCGCGGGTCATCGGGCGCAGCTTGCTGCCGGTGCTCTGCGGCGCGGCCGCCCGGGGCATGGGGGTGCAGCCAGTGCTCGACGCGGTCGTGGACTATCTGCCTTCGCCGATCGACATGCCGCCGGTGGAGGCAGAGCGAGTGCAGTCTGATGAGAAGGTCCAGCTGGAGAGCGATCCTGAGGGACCGCTCGCAGCGCTGAGCTTCAAGCTGCACGCAGGCCCGCACGGCGACCTCTGCTTCCTGCGCATCTACTCTGGCACCCTCGCTGCTGGGACCGCGGTGCTCAACACGCGCACCGGCAAGCGCGAGCGGATCAACCGCATGGTGCGCATCCACGCCGACGGGGGTGAGGACGTGAAGGAGGTCGTAGCTGGCGACATCATCGCTGTCGTCGGCCCGAAAGGGACCGGCACCGGCGACACCCTCTGCAGCGAGGGCTGGGGCGTGGTCCTTGAGAGCGTCGAGTTCCCTGAGCCCGTCATCACTCGGATCGTCGAGCCTTCGAGCGCCAACGACCGCGACAAGTTGCGTCAAGGCCTCGAGCGCCTCGCCCACGAGGACCCCAGCCTCCGAGTGGTGGAGGAGGAGGACTCGGGGCAGTGGAGCGTCTCCGGGATGGGGGAGCTGCACCTCGAGATCATCGAGCACCGCCTGAGAGACGAGTTCAAGGTAGACGCGCGCGTCGGGAAGCCTCGGGTCGCCTACCGAGAGGCCATCACTGAGGAGAGCAGAGGCGAGGGGAGCGTCGACCGGACGATCGGCGGGAAGGAGGTCTGGGCGAAGGTCACGGTAGAGGTCAGCCCCGCAGGCCTGGGCTCGGACGGCGTCCAGTTCGATGTGGGGTGCTCGCTGGACGAAAAGTGGCGTAGCGGCCTCGAAAACGCACTTTTACAGGAGGCGGGGGTGGGGCCACGCTTCGGATATCCACTGGATGGGGTCTGCGTGAGGGTCTTATCGACAGAGCGGCGTGATGGGGCGGAGAGCGAGGCTGGATACGGCCTCGCCGGCATCTCAGCCCTAAGAGAGGCCCTAGGGGGGGCTGGTGTGGTGGTGCAAGAGCCCTTGATGAGCTTCCGCATCGAGGTTCCAGGTGAGTTCTCCAGCGGGGTGATCGCCGACCTCAACACTCGCTCAGCAGAGATCAGCGAGGTGGTCGCAGAGGGCGAAATGACCCATATAGCAGGCCTGGTGCCCCTTTCAGCCATGTTTGGCTACTCTACGGCTGTGCGCTCCCTCTCGCAGGGCCGCGCAGACTTCTCCATGGAACCTGCGGGCTACCGAGCCCTAGATGAGGGGGAGCTGGAGGTCAGGGGCCTCGTATGGTCTTAAGGGGCCTAGAGGTACGATATTTCAAAGGTGAAATTTTTCTTGCTTCTTCGGCTGTTCCGAGCCCCTCGCGGTTGACCCCACCCTGGCGCGCTGGTATTTTCTTCGGCCCTCAAAAATGAGAGAGCCGGTTTGGCTCTCGCAGTGAGGGGCCTCTCGCACGCTGCGAGAGGGTCGAGAAGCGGCTTTCCCCAAGCCGTAGGAACCACCCATCCCGCGCTTCGCGCGCGCCCAACTGGCGCACGTGTGGGGTGGGGTTTTAGAGAAGCTCCAGCACACATGAAGGACCGAATCCAGATCCGTATGGAGGCCTACGACCACGAGGCCCTCGATACTTCGTGCCTCGAGATCGTCGAGAGCGCGAAGCGGACAGGCGCCCGAGTCAATGGCCCGATCCCCCTGCCGACGCGGGTGGAGAGGTACACGGTCTTGCGTTCTCCCTTCATCGATAAGAAGTCGCGCGAGCAGTTCGAGATTCGAACGCACAAGCGACTCATCTACATCTCTGAGCCGACCACGCAGACCGTGGACGCGCTCAGCTCACTCAGCATGCCTGCGGGCGTGGACATTCGGATCAAGGCCTAGCCTTCTCCGAGCTCCGCACCCTAAGGCTCTCACCAAATCCCAACAGGTCGTTAGCAGGAACCAGCGAGGAACGACACGCGAAGCCTGCTCCCTGACCCCCCAACACAAAAACAGCCGCGTGGCCAGGCGTCGAAGGTCAGACCTTCTGACCTTCCCTGGTCGAACCGGTACTAACGCAAAGTTCGAGGCGTCATGACGCTGATCCTAGGACGAAAAATTGGAATGACTCAGCTGTTTGCTGAGGACGGAACGGTCGCAGGTGTGACCGTCGTCGAAGCAGGTCCGTGCGTGGTCACTCAGATCCGTACGGAGGAGAATGACGGCTATAACGCCGTGCAGCTCGGCTTCGAGGACATGCCCGACCGCTTAGTGGCCAAGCCTCAGCGCGGCCACTTCGCGAAGAACGAGATCGCGCCCAAGCGCTTCCTCCGCGAGGAGCGCCTGAACGGGCCTGCCGAGTGCGAGATCGGGGACGTTGTGAAGGCGGACGCCTTCGAAGAGGGAGACCTCGTCGACGTCATCGGCACCACGAAGGGTCGCGGCTTCGCTGGCACGATCAAGCGCCACGGCTTCTCGCGAGGGAAGGAGACGCACGGCTCTCACAACGTCCGCGCGCCGGGCTCGATCGGTTGCTCCGCGACGCCTTCACGGGTGTTCAAGGGCAAGCGCTCCAGCGGCCACTACGGCAACGCGCGGAAGACGACCAAGAACCTGCGCATCATGCGCGTCGACGAAGAGCGCAACCTGATCTTCATCCGCGGTGGGGTCCCCGGCCCGCCGAACGGGTTCGTCCAGGTCCGCACCGCCAAGACCGGAATCAAGAAGGGCTGAGGGTCATGAAGGTCAAGAGCTACAAGGACGGGAGCGTCGGCAAGGTCGAGGTCGATGAGGCAGCCTTCGGTGAGAAGGTCCTCTATCGCACCCTGAAGGACGTCGTCGTGAACCACATGGCGAACCAGCGCCAAGGCAACCACTCCACGAAGACCCGCGGTCAGGTCAAGGGCACCAACAAGAAGCCCTACCGCCAGAAGGGTACAGGTCGTGCTCGCGCTGGCGACATCAAGTCGCCCATCCGCCGTGGTGGTGGTGTCGCCTTCGGCCCCAAGCAGAGGGATCACTCCTACCAGCCCCCGGTCAAGGTGCGGCGCACGGCGCTTCGCTCGGCCATCGCTGGCAAGCTCCGCGACGAGGAGGTCGTGGTGACTGAGTTCGGTGAGTTCTCAGCGCCCTCGGCGAAGGCCGCGCGCAAGATCCTCGCAGACCTCGGCTCGCCCAAGCGCGCGGTCGTCGTCCTCGCTGAGGCTAACGAGAACGTCTACAAGTCCTTCAGGAACTTCCCGAAGGTCGAGGTCCGCACAGGCGCTGACCTCTGCGCCTACGACGTCGTCAACGGCGGCCTCGTGATCGCTGAGAGCGGCGTCCTCGAGCAGGTGGCGGAGCGCATCGCCAACAAGAAGAACGACGGAGGTGAGGGATGAGCGGCGCCCGCACATACACGCTGATCAAGAAAGCGGTCGTCACGGAGAAGGCCTCCGACGACACCGCGAAGCGAAACGCCTACCACTTCCGCGTACCTACGAACGCGACGAAGGTGGAGATCCGCGAGGCCATCGAGCGCCTCTTTGAGGTCCAGGTGACCTCTGTGAACACCCTCACCGTCCACGGGAAGGTGCGTCGCAGGGGCTACACAGCCGGGCGTAAGTCTGACTGGAAGAAGGCCATGGTGACCGTCGCTGAAGGCCAAACCATCGACATCTTCTAGGAGCGCAGAGGAACAGAAACATGGGAATCAAGACCTACAAGCCGACCTCGCCTGGCCGTCGCGACGGGAGCGTCCTTGACTACAAGGAGCTCACGACGACGAAGCCTGAGAAGTCGCTCCTGCGTCCGCTTAAGAAGACGGGCGGTCGTAACAACCGCGGCCGGATCACCTCCCGCCGTCGCGGCGGCGGCAACAAGCGTCGCTACCGCCTGATCGACTTCAAGCGTGACAAGGTTGGCATCCCCGCCCGCGTCGCCACGATTGAGTACGACCCGAACCGCTCGTGCTTCATCTCGCTGCTCCACTACGTGGACGGAGAGAAGCGCTACATCCTGAGCCCCCTCGGCCTCGAGGTCGGGACCATGATCCAGTCCGGCCCCGACGCAGAGCCCACCGTGGGCAACGCGATGAAGCTCAAGGACATCCCGATCGGTCTCCAGATCCACAACATCGAGCTCAAGATCGGGCGAGGTGGACAGATCTGTCGCACCGCCGGTGGCGCAGCCCAGCTGATGGCCCGCGAAGGCCAGTACGCCGTGGTGCTTATGCCCTCGGGCGAGCTGCGCAGGATCCACATCGAATGCATGGCGACCATCGGGCGCGTCGGGAACACCGACCACCAGAACGTCAAGCTTGGAAAGGCTGGTCGTAACCGTCACCGCGGGCGTCGCCCGAAGGTGCGGGGTACCGCCATGAACCCTGTCGACCACCCCATGGGTGGTGGCGAGGGACGTACCGCTGGTGGACGTCACCCCTGCTCGCCGACCGGCGTCCTCGCGAAGGGCGGCCGCACGCGCAGCAGGAGCAACCCCACGGACAAGTTCATCATCCGTCGTCGCAAGAAGCGTAAGTAACCCCAGAGCGGCAAGAACACATGTCACGAAGCACAAAGAAAGGCCCCTTCATCGACCCGAGGCTTGCGCGGAAGGTCGCGGCCCTCAACGAAGCAGACCGCAAGGACCCCGTCACAACCTGGGCCCGCGCGTCGACCATTCCGCCGGAGTTCGTCGGCCACACCTTCATGGTTCACAACGGACGCCAGCACGTGAAGGTCTTCGTCTCTGAGGACATGGTCGGACACAAGCTCGGAGAGTTTGCTCCCACCCGCACCTTCCGAGGCCACACGAACAAGAAAGAGGGCATCAAGAAGGGCTAATTCATCATGACGGCCACCCAAGCATTCACAGCGCGTCATCGCTACGCGCGGATCACCGCCCGGAAGGCGCGGCTGGTCGCGGATCAGATCCGCGGTCAGAACGCCAACCAGGCGCTGGACCACCTCCAGTTCCTGCCGCAGCGCGCCGCAGCCTTCTACCTCAAGGTGCTGCAGTCTGCGATCGCGAACGCGAGCCAGGACGAGTCGGTGAACCTGAACAACCTCTTCGTCTCGGATTGCCGCGCAGACGACGGCCCCATGCTCAACAACAGGTTGCGCTGGCGCCCCGGTCCGCAAGGCCGCGCGATGCCTTACGCCAAGAAGACCAGCCACCTGACCGTCGAGGTCAGCGAGCGCGAGGTCATTGAGGAAGAGGCTCCCAAGCCGAAGGCGAAGAAGAAAAAGAAGGCCGCTCCGAAGGCTGAGGCGCCCGCTGAAGAGGCGCCCGTCGAGGAGGAGGTCCAAGAGGAGGCTCCCGTAGAGGAGGCTCCGGCTGAAGAGGAGGCCCCCCAAGAGGAGGCCCCGGCAGAAGAGGCCGCTCCTGACGCTGCAGCGGAAGAAGATGGCGCTGAAAAAGACACAGCGGACGACGATGCTGCGGATGAAGAAGCAGCGGACGAAGACGCCGACAACGAAAAACAGGAGAGCTGATTCGTGGGCCAGAAAGTACACCCGACCGGATATCGCATCGGAACCATCGAGCCTTGGCGCTCGCGGTGGTATGCGAACAAGAAGGACTTCCCGAGGATGCTCGTGGAGGATCGGAAGATCCGCAAGTTCATCGAGAAGGAGTTCGGCTCTGCCGGAATCCCCCGTATCGAGATTGAGCGCAGCGGCGAAGCCGTCAACGTCATCATCTACACCGCTCGCCCCGGCGTCCTCGTCGGTCGTAAGGGCGTTCGCGTAGAGGAGCTCAAGAAGGAGCTCCAGGAGCTGACGGGCATGACATGCCACCTGACGCTCCATGAGGTCAAGCGCCCCGAGCTTGAGTCCAAGCTCGTCGCAGAGGTCGTGGCCGAGGCGCTCGAGCGTCGTATGGCCTTCCGCCGCGCGATCAAGCGCGCGGTGCAGACGACCATGCAGGCGGGCGCCAAGGGCATCAAGGTGCAGGCGAACGGCCGACTCGGTGGCGCTGAGATGGCGCGTGAGACCGTCGAGCGCGAAGGCCGCGTGCCCCTCTCGACCCTCCAGTCGCACGTCGACTACGGCACCGCGGAGGCCAAGACCACCTACGGAATCATCGGTGTGAAGGTCTGGATCTACAAAGGTGAGATCGAGCGCGGCAAGAAGATCGACTTCCGCCAAGGACTCAGCATGACCAGGGCCGAGCGCCCGCAACGCGGCGGTGGCCGAGGGAGGAGACGCGATGGCAATGATGCCCAAGCGCGTTAAGCACCGAAAGGTGTTCCGCGGCAAGATGAAAGGACTCGCGACTCGTGGTAACAGGGTCGCCTTCGGTGAGTTCGGTCTGATGTCACTCGACTACGGCTGGATCAACGGACGTCACATCGAGGCCGGTCGTGTCGCAGCGAACCGAGCCACGGCGGGCGCAGCGAAGATCTGGATCAAGATCTTCCCGCACAAGCCCATCTCCTCAAAGCCCGCTGAGACCCGAATGGGTAAGGGTAAGGGTGACGTGGACTTCTGGGCCGCTGAGGTGAAGCCCGGGACCATCCTCTACGAGCTCGGAGGCGTCTCTGAGGACAAGGCCAAGCTCGCGTTCAAGCGCATCGCTCACAAGATGCCCGTGAAGGTGAAGATGGTCCGTCGCGTCCCGACGAACTGATGAGCGCCCAAGCGAGAGCACACAAGGAACACAGGTAATAGAAATGAAGATCGAAGAAGTCCGCAGCAAGACCGACTCCGAGCTCGAGTACGAGCTCGGTCAGATGTCTCAGCAGCTCTTCGAGCTCCGGTTCAAGGCCGGAGTTGAGAGCATCGCAAGCCCTGCGGAGATCAACAGGGTCAGGCGCGCGATTGCGCGTGTCCGGACCGTTCTCCACGAGCGTGCTACGGGAGTCCGTGGCCAGGAGTCGCGCTGAAATGAGTGAGTCACGAGCAACGAGAAGGGACCTCCAAGGGGTCGTCACGAGCACGGGGATGGACAAGTCCATCACCGTCCGCGTCGAGCGTCGCTACAAGCACACCAAGTACGGCAAGTACTTGAGCGCGCACAAGAAGTACATCGCGCACGACGAAGATGGGAAGGCCGGAATGGGCGACATCGTTCAGATCTCTGAGTGCCGTCCGATCTCCAAGCGCAAGCGTTGGCGCCTCGTCGAGGTGCTCACCCAAGCGACCGTCACGGACGGTAAGCCGACCGAGGTCGATGGGGGTGTCCTGTGATTCAGATGCAGACCTACCTGGACGTCGCCGACAACACGGGCGCCAAGAAGGTCCAGTGCATCAAGGTCCTCGGGGGCTCGAGCCGCAGGTTCGCAGGCCTCGGTGACATCATCGTCGCCTCCGTGAAGAAGGCCATGCCCGGCTCGGAGCTCAAGACAGGGACGATCGTCAAAGGCGTGATCGTCCGCGTGAAGAAGAACACCCGACGAAAGGACGGCACCTACATCCGCTTTGACCACAACGCGCTGGTCGTCCTTGACGGTGACGGAAACCCCCGCGGCACCCGCATCTTCGGTGCGGTTGGCCGTGAACTCCGGGAGAAGAACTTCCTCAAGATCGTCTCCCTCGCACAGGACGTTGTCTGATGAAAGTACGTAAGGGTGACAACGTGATCGTCATCTCGGGTAACGACCGAGGCAAGACGGGCACTGTCCAAGAGGTCCAGCACGGTAAGGACCGAGTCATCGTGGAGGGGATCAACCTCCGCTACAAGCACATGAAGCCGACGCAGCAGAACCCCCAGGGCGAGCGCGTCCGCGTCGAGTGCGCCATCCACGCCAGCAACGTCATGTTCTACGACGAGAAAGCAAAGAAGGGCGTCCGCAAGCGTCCTGACAAGGAGAGCTGATCATGTCAGCAGATGAAGCCACTCAGGTCGCCGAGAAGGTGAAGCCGACCCTGCAGTCCAAGTACGAGCAGGAGATCAAGCAGGCGCTCAAGGAGCGCTTCAACATCGCCAACGACATGGCGACCCCCGCGCTGAAGAAGATCAGCGTCAACATGGGCGTCAGCGGCGCCGTCGAGAACAAGGCGCGCGTAGAGATCGCCGCCCGTGACCTCGGCACGATCGCTGGCCAGCGACCCACCATCAGGAATGCAAAGAACTCGATCTCAGGCTTCCACCTTCGAGAGGGGATGCCGATCGGGTGCGCTGTGACCCTCCGCCGTGAGCGCATGTGGCACTTCGCCGAGCGCCTCATCTCGGTGGTCATCCCCCGTATCCGTGACTTCCGCGGCCTCAAGTCCAAGTTTGACGGGCGCGGCAACTACACGATGGGGCTCAGCGAGCAGTCAATCTTCCCCGAGATCCCGTTCGACAGGATCGAGTTTCAGCAAGGCATGGACATCACCTTCGTAACCAGCGCCCCCAACGACGAGCAAGGCTTCGCGTTGCTCCAGGCGCTCGGGATGCCCTTCCGCACAGAGGACGAGTAAATCAAATGGCAAAGACATCCCTCATCGTTAAGTCCAAGCGCGAGCCCAAGTTCAAGACTCGTGCTTATACCCGCTGCAACATGTGTGGACGCCCTCGCGCGGTCTACCGCAAGTTCGGTATCTGTCGTATCTGTCTCCGGGAGATGGCCCTCGTAGGCGAGATCCCTGGTATGCGCAAGGCGTCTTGGTAGAGGAGTAGACCACCATGATGACCGACCCGATCGCAGATATGCTCACCCGCATCCGCAACAGCAACGCGCTGGGGCGGAAGACGGTTGATGTGCCTGCTTCTAAAATGAAGGTGAACATCGCTGAGGTCCTCAAGCGCGAGGGCTTCATCACGAACTACCACGTGGAAGAGATGAGCCCTAGGAGCGTCATCCGCCTCGAGCTGCGCTATGGCTCAGAGGGCGAGAAGGCGATCCGGACCATCACTCGCGTGAGCAAGCCCGGCTGCCGGGTCTACGCAGGGGCTAAAGAGATGAAGCCTCTCCTGCGCGGCCAAGGCATCTACGTCCTCTCTACTCCGAAAGGGATCCTCTCCGATCGCGACGCTCGTAAAGAGAACGTCGGTGGCGAGGTTGTCTGCAAGGTCTGGTGATCCCAGGGAGCATCAAACATGTCACGAATTGGACAACAACCCATCTCGATCCCCTCGGGGGTCAGCGTTGACCTCAAGGGCACGCAAGTCGCGGTGAAGGGGCCGAAAGGCAACCTCTCCATGGACCTGCGCCCCGAGGTCACAGTCTCTGTCGCCGACGGAGCCGCCACCGTGGAGCGCACGGGGACAGGCTCTGAGCGCAACGGTCGCGCCTTCCACGGCATGACCCGCGCGATGCTCTCGAACATGGTTGCCGGTGTCACTACCGGCTTCAGCAAGAAGCTCGAGATCCAAGGCGTCGGTTGGAACGCGAAGGCGCAGGGCAAGAAGGTTGTGCTGAACATCGGCTTCTGCCACCCCGTCGAGATCGAGATGCCTGAGGGCTGCACGGTCGAGTGCGAGAACCCCACCTCCATCCAGGTCAGCGGCCCCGACAAGCAAGTCGTCGGGCAGATCGCGGCCCGGATCCGCAAGACACGTCCGCCTGAGCCCTACAAGGGCAAGGGTATCCGCTACGTCGGCGAGTACGTCCGCCGTAAGGCCGGTAAGAGCTTCGGTACCTGATCATGAGAGGCATTCAACTCAAGAACGCGCGCCGCTGGCGTCGTGGACAATCCGTTCGGCGCCGCATCCGAGAGAACTCGGGTCGCCTGCGTCTCTCCGTCTTCCGCAGCTCGAAGCACTTCTCTGCGCAGGTCATCAACGACGAAGAGGGCAAGACCCTCTGCGCTCTGTCGACTTGCAACAAAGAGGCGCGCGCCGCGCTCGCTGGAAAGAAGAAGACCGAGCAGGCCGCCTATATCGGCGGGGAGCTCGCAAAGCTCGCCATGGAGGCCGGCGTCAAGCAGGTCGTCTTGGATCGAGGTCCCTACAAGTACCACGGACGCGTCAAGGCCTTCGCTGACGCCGCTCGGGAGGGCGGCCTCGAGTTCTAGCCCTCCAAAGAGAGGCCACAGCAAGATGAAGAAGAAGATCACATACCTCGACACCCTCGACTCAGAGGCGTACGTCAACGACCTCCAGGAGACCCTCGTCAAGGTCAACCGCTCTGCGGCGACCGTGAAGGGTGGTCGACGTTTCTCGTTCAACGCGCTCAGCGTTGTCGGGAACCGAAGCGGCGTCGTCGGCTACGGTTTCGGCAAGGCCCGTCAGGTCCCTGGCGCAATCGAGAAGGCTGCGAAGGATGGCCGCAAGCACCTCCAGATTGTCCCTGTCTCTGAGGGCGGGACGATCCCCCACGAGGTGACGGGCCGCTTCTGCAGCTCCACTGTCAGAATGCTCCCCGCCTCACCTGGTACGGGCATCATCGCCTGCTCCGCTGTCCGCGCTGTCTGCGAGATGGCCGGGGTAACGAACATCCTCACCAAGTCGTATGGGTCTAATAACTCCATGAACTTGGTGAAGGCGACCCTCGACGCGTTGGCGCAGCTGCGCACGCATGAGAAGACCGCGGAGCTTCGCGGAGTCGAGCTCTAGTAAACACAGAGGACCCCTCATGGATCTCAGAACAGTCACCAGCAAGGGCACCAAGCATCGCGCGCGCAAGCGCGTGGGGCGAGGCACTGGCAGCGGCAGCGGCAAGACTAGCGGCCGCGGTCACAAGGGCTACGGAGCTCGCTCAGGCGCGTCAAAGAAGCCCGGATTCGAAGGCGGCCAGATGCCCCTCTACCGGCGCGTCCCCAAGCGCGGCTTCACCAACGCCCGCTTCCGCACCGAGTACACCATCGTGAACGTCCGTGACCTCGAGGCCTTCGACAACGGCGCGACGGTCGACCTGGACGCGATCTTGGCTAAGGGCCTCACGAGCCTCGAGACGAAGCTCTTGAAGGTCCTCGGCATGGGAGAGCTCACGAAGAAGCTCACCGTGCGCGCTCAGAAGTTCTCCAAGAGCGCCGTGGAGAAGATCACGGCAGCCGGTGGAGAGATCGTGATCCTCGACTCAAGAGGCTCAAGCGCTGCTGAGGCTCCGAGTGAGCCTGAGGCGAAGGTCGAAGACGCCCCCGCAGAGGAGGCTCCCGCAGAGGAGGCTCCGGCGGACGCTGAGGGTGACGACGAGGCGGAAGAGAAGGAGGACGGCGACTCCGACGCCTGATCCCCAGTGGAAGCCTCCTTCGGAAAGATCTTCACCGTCCGAGAGACGAGAGAAAAGGTCTTCAACACGATCTTCCTCTTGCTCGCTTATCGGGTCGGATTCCAAGTGCCCATCCCCGGGATGAGCGCTGAGTTCCTGCGTGGCGGGAACGAGACCAACCCCCTGTTCGGCCTCATGAGCGCGTTCTCAGGTGGCCAGTTGGGGCAGACCACGATCTTCGGCCTAGGGATCATGCCCTACATCTCGGCGTCCATCATCTTCTCGATGCTGACGAAGATCTCGCCGACGATGGAGGCTGTGGCCAAGGAGGGCGCCTCCGGTCAGAAGAAGATCAACCAGTGGACCCGTCTCGCGACGGTCCCCATCGCCTTGATTCAGGCCTTCTTCGTCTACACCGGGGTGTTCTTGAACGACCCCAACATGATCTCGCCTGAGATGCAGGACAGCCCTGTCCTCTTGGGTGCTGTTGTCATCGCGTCCCTGATCGCTGGTGCGCTGATCGTGATGTGGCTCGGAGAGCTCATCACTGAGCACGGCGTCGGAAACGGCGCCTCGCTAATCATCATGGCGGGGATCATCGCTTCTATGCCGGTCTCGTTCCTACAGATCTGGGACACCCCTGAGTTCTGGAGCACGCTGCTCTTCATCTCAGGCATCTGGGCTGTGGTCGTCTACGTGGTCGTCTTCATGCACAAGGGCGCCCGCAGGATCCCGGTCCAGTACGCGCGCCTCACACGTGGCCGCAGGGTCTACGGTGGCCAGCGCCACTACCTCCCTCTGAAGGTCAACATGGCCGGTGTGATGCCCATCATCTTTGCCTCGGTGCTCTTCGTGATCCCAGGCGTGATCTTCGGCGTCCTCGGCTGGGAGTATGCGCAGTCCATCTTCAGCGATCAGACGGGCTTCGTTTACGTCTCGATCTACGTCGCCATGGTGTTCACGTTCTGCTTCTTCTGGAACCGACTGATGTTCCGCCCGGAAGAGATCGCGGACAACCTGCGCGAGCATGGCTCCTTCATCCCTGGTATCCGCCCGGGAGCGAAGACTGCGGAGTATCTCTCTAGCGTCCTCACTCGCCTGACCTTGGTGGGGGCAGCGTTCCTCGCCGTGGTCGCTGTGGCGCCCTCCTTCATCACTGAGGGCACCCCGATGCCGGCGAACATGCAGTACTTCATCGGCGGCACCTCCGTCCTGATCGTCGTGGGGGTCGCGCTAGACCTCGTCGACAAGCTCGCCGCCCAGCTCGTCATGCGCAACTACGAGGGCGCGATGAAAGAGGGTGGTCCCGGCTGGACTAAGAAGGAAGGGGACGCCTAATGACCTCTGCCGTGATCATGCTCGGCCCCCCCGGGGCAGGAAAAGGTACCCAGGCTGTGCGTCTGGCCGCTGAGCTCGGCCTCCCGCACATCTCAACGGGTGACCTCTTCCGGGAGAACCTCTCCAACGAGACCGATCTCGGCAAGCTCGCGAAGACCTACATGGAGGCCGGCAAGCTGGTCCCTGACGAGGTCGTGATCGACATGCTCTTTGGCCGGGTCGCGGCAGATGATTGTGGGGGAGGCTACCTCCTCGACGGCTTCCCGCGTACCGTCGCCCAAGCAGAAGCGCTCTCTGAGCGTCTCTCTGATGGGTGGACGACGCGGACCCTGCAGCTGGACGTCCCTGATGAGGCCCTGGTTGAGCGCGCCTCTGGTCGCTTGCTCTGCAAGGACTGCGGAAACATCCACCACGAGAAATACAAGGCGCCTGCAGTCGATGGCGTCTGTGATGCTTGTGGCGGGGAGCTCTACAAGCGCACTGATGACAACGCTGAGACCGTGATGGAGCGTCTCGCGGTCTACCACAACGAGACGAGCCCTCTCATTCAGTACTACGGCGAGCGAGAGATGCTCGATGTGGTGGATGGCTCGCGGACCCCTGACGAGGTCTTCGAAGACCTGCGAGGGCTGCTCTCTCCGAGCGGGACCTCAGGACAGGAGGTCTCATGATGGCTAAGGAAGAGCCCATAACCGTGGAAGCCGTCGTCACAGAGTCGCTCCCGAACGCCCGATTTCGCGCCAAGCTGGAATCAGGACACGAGATCCTCGCACACGTCAGTGGGAAGATGCGGATGCACTACATACGCATCCTGCCCGGAGACAAGATCACCGTAGAGATGAGCCCTTATGACCTAACAAAGGGGCGAATCATCCAACGCGGAGACCGTCGGCCTAGGCCGAGGAGACGAAGAAGATGAAAGTACGAAGCAGCGTCAGAAGGTTATGCCTCAACTGCAAGATCGTGCGTCGTAGGGGCGTGCTGCGGGTCATCTGCAGCGCGGATCCGCGCCACAAGCAGCGGCAGGGCAAGTAGGAACATACGAATGAAGAACCCCCAGAACCGGAACAGGAGGCACGCCGCGCTCTAGAGCGTGAGGCGTCGACAGTTATGCCCCGAGTCAACGGTGTAGACATACCCAACGATAAGCGCCTGGAGATCTCCCTGACGTACGTCTTCGGAGTCGGTCGTGTGACCGCCCAGAAGATCTGCGCAGGCCTCGAGCTCGACCCGGCCATGCCCGCACGCGACCTGACTGAAGAGCAGGTCACGATGCTCTCCGGTTACATCGAGAAGAACTATCTCGTCGAGGGTGAGCTCCGTCGCTTCAGGGCGTCGGCGATCAACCGTTTGCGTGACATCAACTGCTACCGGGGCCTCCGCCACCGTCGTGGTTTGCCTGTCCGCGGGCAGCGCACCAAGACGAACGCGCGCGGCCGCAAAGGCCCGAAGAAGACCGTCGCCGGCAAGAAGTCAGTGAAGGGGATGAAGTAGGCCTAGAGCCCGAGTTTGAATCATGGCTAATAGCACAAAGAAGAAAGCGAAGAAGAACATCGTCAAGGGCATCGCCCACGTGTTCGCGTCCTTCAACAACACCATCATCACGATCGCTGACCCGCAGGGGAACACGGTCTCATGGGGGTCGTCCGGAGCGATGGGGTTCAAGGGGACTCGTAAGAGCACACCCTTCGCCGCCATGCGCGCTGGCGAGAGAGCTGCTGTCGCGGCTATCCGCCACGGGATGAAGGAGGTCGATGTACGAATCAAGGGAGCGGGGTCCGGGCGCGAGTCCGCCATCCGCTCGATGGCCAAGGCGGGCCTGAAGATCCTCTCCATCGAGGATGTCACGCCCCTCCCGCACAACGGATGCCGCGCCAAGAAGCGTCGGCGCGTCTAGTTCATCCAGGAGAATAGAGTCAATGGGACGAAACACAGGACCTAAGTGGAAGCTCTCGAGGCGGGAGGGGATGGACCTCTTCAGCCGCGGCGCGCACGGCGCCCGAGGCAAATCACCCCTGGCAAAGCGCGACTATCCCCCCGGGGTTCACGCGCAGAGCCGTCGCAAGATCAGCGAGTACGGCATCCGCCTTCGCGAGAAGCAGAAGCTCAAGCGCATCTACGGTGTGCGTGAGCACCAGTTCCAGCGCTACTTCAAGCGCGCGGAGCGCATGAAGGGCAACACCGGGGAGAACCTCTTGAACCTCCTCGAGCGTCGCCTCGACAGCGCGATCGTAACCAGCGGCTTCGCCCTCACGATCGCTCAGTCGCGACAGCTGGTCGCGCACGGCCACTTCACCGTCAACGGCCGGAAGGTGGACATCGCCTCCTTCCAGGTCCGCCCTGGTGACGAGATCAAGCCGCGCGACAAGGAAAACACAAAGCAGATCGTCTCTCAGAACGTCGAGCTCAACAAGGGCGGCTTCGTCCCTGAGTGGCTCGATGCCAACGCAGACACGATGGCAATCAAGGTCGTTTCGCTTCCGCAGCGGAACGACTTCCCGTTCCCCATTCAAGAGCAGCTCATCGTCGAACTGTGCTCCAAGTAGGTCGAGGAGAAACGCACCATGAGAATTCGCTGGCGTAATTTTGAGTTGCCGAGTTCGGTCATCCTGGAGAAGGAGACCAAGTCGGAAGAGTATGGACGCTTCTCCGTTGAGCCGTTCGAGCGTGGCTTCGGCCACACGATCGGCAACGGGCTTCGGCGCGTCTTGCTGTCCTCCATCGAGGGGACGGCCATCACTGCGGTCAAGATCGAGGGCGTCTCGCACGAGTTCGACTCTCTCGACGGCGTCTATGAGGACGCGGCCGACATCATCCTGAACCTGAAGCGCTTGAGGATCAGCTACTCTGGCGACAAGCCCATCACCTGCCGTATCAACGTCAGCAAGAAGGGTGTCGTCACCGGTGCTGACGTCGAGTGCGAGGGGGATGCGCAGGTCGTCAACAAGGACCTCCGCATTGCTGAGCTCACGATGGATCGTGACTTTGAGGTCGAGCTAGACGTCAACCGCGGTCGCGGGTACGTGACCGCTGACGACAACGCGGTAGAGGTCGAAGGTGTCATCGGGAAGATCCCCGTGGACTCCATCTACTCGCCCGTCCTGCGCGTTCGCTACTCGATCGAGCAGACCCGCGTCGGCAAGCTGACCAACTACGACAGGCTGATGCTTGAGATCTGGACTGACGGGACTGTCTCCCCTGAGATGGCCCTCGTTGAGTCCGCCAAGATCTATCGTAAGCACCTCAACCCCTTCGTGCTGCAGGACGAGTTCAAGGACGACGTCTTGCTTACGGATGACCCGGTCGACAGCGAGTTCAACCAGAGCAACCGTGAGATCTCCGAGATCGAGCGCGCCCTGGATCGCTCTCTGTTGGAGCTCGAGCTCAGTGTCCGAGCTAAGAACTGCTTAGACGGCGCGAACCTTCAGACCATCCGAGACCTCGTCTCGCTCTCAGAGCAAGAGGTCATGAACCTGAAAAACCTCGGCAAGACCAGCCTGACCGAGATCAAGGCGAAGCTCGCAGAGCGCGGCTTGGCACTCGGGATGGCCGCTGAATGACCCACAGGGGCATCTAGATATGCGACACAGAGTAAAAGGCTACAAGCTGGGACGGACCGCTGCGCACCGCACGGCCATGACCCGGAACATGATGGTCTCGCTGATTGATCACGAGCGCATTACGACGACCGTGCCCAAGGCGAAGCACCTTCGCCCGATCATCGAGAAGATCGTCACCCTCGCTAAGGAGGACACGCAGGCTAACCGCCGTCGGGCGTTCTCCAAGCTGCGGGACAAGGAGGCTGTGCAGAAGCTCTTCGACGTGCTTGGGCCGCGCTTCAAGGAGCGCCCGGGCGGCTACTGCAGGATCCTGAAGATCTCTAAGCCGCGTCTCGGCGACGCTGGTGAGCGTGCGATCATCGAGTTCGTTGAGCGCACCCTCGATGAGATCTCGCCTGAGGAGCAGGCCGCAGCGGCTGAGGGCGCAGAAGCCACAGCCTGAGTCAGCTCAAGAGAAGACAGCGAGGCGCCGACCCGGCAGGGTGGGCGCCTCGTTTTGTTTCATCCGATCAGCTGCGAGTGAGGCTCACGCGGCCCTCTCCGATGAGCTCATCGACCTCGCGGGCGAAGGGCTCGGAGATCGAGATGCGGCAGTGGCTGCCTGCGCGAACGCGACGGGTCGTGCCGTCGTTCCCCTGCACCTGCAGGTAGACGCTCTGTCTTCCTGGGTGGCGCTGAAAGAGCTCCTGGAGGCGGGGGAGGAGCTCTACGTCAGCTGGGGTGACCGGGATGACGAGGCCGCCGTCGAAGCGCTGCAGGGCCTCCTCAAGCGTCATGACCTCGTCTAGGAGGAGGTTCGGGTCGTCAGCGTCACGCTCCATGCGACCACGCAGGACGACGATCTCCCCGTTGCCGACATCATCGCGGCACTCCGCATATGTGCGGGGGAAGCACGTCACAGGGATGCTGCCGTGGAGGTCTTCGAGGCGGAACCTGGCCATCTTCTTGCCCATGTTCTTCCCACTCTGGACCACGCGCTCTTCCATCTCGCGGATCATCCCTGCGACAGTGACCTCAGCGCCGGGCATCTCATTCGCGGTCTTGCTCGTGACGGTCGAGAGGAGGGACAGGAGGCCGCCGCGCTCCTCCAGCGGGTGCCCGGAGAGGTAGTGACCGAGGGCCTCGTGCTCTCTGTCTAAGAGGTCCTGGCGGCTCCAGGCTTCGTACTCTGAGAACTTCCTTGAGTCGTCATCGGTATCCTCTTCGAGGGCGCCGAAGAGGTTGGCTTGCCCCGAGCGGCGATCTGCTGCGGCCGCCGCGCTGTCTGAGAGCGCGCCCTCCAAAGCGGCGAAGATGCTGCCTCGGTTGACCTCTGTGAAGTCAAAGGCGCCAGCCTTGATCATGGCCTCCCAGGCGATCTTGCCGACCTCTTTAGGGTCTGTCTGACCTGTCAGTTCGAAGAGCCCTAGGGGCTTGTTGTCCTTCTTGAGCGCCTCACGCGCGCGGATCAGGTGAGTGATCGCTTGCTCTCCCGTCCCCTTGATGGCGCCCAGCCCATAACGGATCGCGTCTCCCTCAGGGAGGAAGTACCAGTCGGAGCGGCGGGCGTCAGGGCCGAGGATCTCGATCCCAGCGTTGCGCGCGTCGTCCAAGAGCGCCTTCACTTTGTCCGAGTCTGACATTTCGCAGGACAGGTTCGCGGCCAGGAACTCTTGCCTGTAGTGCGCCTTCATCCACGCAGTCTGATAGCTCAAGATCGCGTAGGCCGCTGAGTGGGACTTGTTGAAGCCGTAGCCTCCGAACTTGAGGATGTTGTCCCAGATCTGTTTGGCGTCTTGCTTGGAGCAGCCGTTCTCCACTGCGCCATCCACGAACTTCGCGGAGAACTTCTCCATGATGGCGACGATCTTCTTGCCCATGGCCTTGCGCAGGTTGTCTGCTTCGGCGAGCGAGAAGCCGGCGAGGTCACTCGAGATCCGCATGACCTGCTCTTGGTAGACGATGCAGCCGTAGGTCTCTTCGAGGATGCCCTCGAGCACGGGGTGCTCGTACTCGACGGCCTCGCGACCGTGCTTACGGTTGACATAGAGGTCATCCATCCCGGCATCCAAGGGGCCGGGCCGGTAGAGCGCGAGGAGCGCGACCAGGTCTGCGAAGCAGTCCGGTTGCATGCGCGTGATGAGCTTTCGCATGCCCTCGGACTCGAGCTGGAAGATGCCCTGCGTGTCTCCTGTCATAAGGAGCTCGTAGACAGCGGGGTCGTCCTGTGTGCCCTCCAAGAGATCAGGGACCTCTCCGCCAGCGGCTCGGATCAACGCCTCGCACTTGTCGAGGATCGTGAGCGTCCTGAGCCCGAGGTAGTCCATCTTGAGCAGCCCGAGGTCCTCGAGGTGACCTGCGGCCCACTGAGTGATGGGGGTCCCTGCGCGCTTATCCACGGCGAGGGGGACGTACTCGAGGATCGGGCGGTCGGCGATCACCACACCTGCGGCGTGGATAGAGAAGTGTCGCGACATACCCTCGAGAGAGAGGGAGTAGTCGAAGAGCTCGCGCATCACCTCAGAGCTCTTGCTGACCTTGATGAGGTCGTCGTTCTTGCTCTTCTCGAGCTCCTCTTGCTTCTTTGGGTTGTCGCTCTTCTCGAGCCCCAAGAGGACGGGGAGCTTGGGAGTGTTCGGGCCGTCCGGGATCATCTTGGTGACGCGGTCGACCTCCCGCAGGGGCACGTCTAGGGCGCGACCCACGTCCCTGATGACGCCCTTAGACTGCATGGTCCCGAAGGTGATGATCTGGGCGACGTGGTCGTTCCCGTACTTCTCCCGCGTGTATTCCATCACCCGCTCACGACCGTCCTTGCAGAAGTCGATGTCGATGTCAGGCATCGAGACGCGCTCGGGGTTGAGGAAGCGCTCGAAGATGAGCCCGTGGTAGAGCGGGTCAATCAGGGTGATGTCGAGGAGGTAGGCGACGATCGAGCCCGCCGCTGAACCCCGACCGGGCCCGACGGGGATGCCGTTCTCACGCGACCACTTGATCAGGTCCCAAACGATGAGGAAGTAAGAGGTGAAGCCCAGCTGGCGGATGACCTTCTTCTCCATCTCGAGGCGCTCGCGAGCCTCCTTCTGGTCACCGCTGTACTTCCTGTTGAGGCCCGCCTCGAGGAGCTCATTGAAGAACAGCTCCGGGTCTCCGCCACCCTCAGGCTCAAAGACCGGGATGTGGTACTTGTCAGGGTCGCCGTCTTCCTTCTCGAAGCTGAACTCGATCCCAATGTCGACTTGCTCCGCGACGTTCATCGTCTCCGTTACGGAGTCGGGGAGGTCCCGGAAGACGTGACCCATCTCTTCTCGAGTGCGGAAATAGAGGGAGTCCGTGTCGAACTTGAAGCGGTTCTCCTCCCTCTTCTTCGCGTTTGTGTTGATGCACAGGAGGAGGTCTTGTGCCTGGCAGTCCTCGTGACGCAGGTAGTGGATGTCGTTCGTCGCGACGAGCGGGATCCCCGTGCGCTGGCTGAGACGGACCATGCTCTCGTTCACTCGGTCTTGTAGCTTGATCCCGTTCCGCTGAAGCTCCAACCAGAAATGGTCTTTGCCGAAGAGGTCGCGGAAGTCCATCGCGAGCCTCTCCGCAGCGTCCTCCTTGTTCTCGCGGAAGAGTTGATTGATCTCGCCAGCAAGGCAGCCAGAGAGGCAGTTGATGCCGCCCGCATATTGGCTAAGCAGCTCCTTATCGATGCGCGGGCGGAAGTGGTAGCCCTCGGTGTATGCCGAGGAGGCCAGTTGGATGAGGTTCTGGTAGCCCTCGTTGTTGCGCGCAATGAGCGTCAAGTGGTTGTAGCCGTTGCCCTGCTTCTTGCTGTGAGGCTTATGCATCGAGTCGCGGGCGACATAAGCCTCACAGCCGATGAGCGGCTTTACCTCGCGCTCAGAGGCCTTGGCGGCCTTGTAAAGCTCGATCGCGCCGAACATGTTGCCGTGGTCGGTCAGGGCGATCGCGCGCTGGCCGTCGTCTGCAGCGGCCTTAACGAGGCTAGAGATCCGGTTCGCTCCGTCGAGGAGGCTGTACTCGGAGTGAACGTGGAGATGGACGAAGTCCGGCGCGGTCATGGGTGTAGATCGAGGAGCAGGTGCGGGCAGGGGGAGCGCTAGCTGACGCCCCGCAGGATGTGCATCAGGAGGGCCTTTTGGGAGTGAAGGCGGTTCTCCGCTTGCTGGTAGACGAGACTCTCAGGTCCGTCGAGGATCTCATCTGTCACTTCTAGGTTTCGTCGGACGGGCATGGCGTGCATCAGGTGGGCGTGGTCTCCGCGCTTCAGCAGAGGAGCATCGACCATCCAGTCGGTGTGACGCGCGCGACGGCTCGCGGCGAGGGTGGAGTTCTCATAGTCCTCGGTTGACCACCACGAGCGCGCATAGACCACCTCGGCGCCATCGACAGCCTCGGGGAGCTCGTTGCTGACTTCGTAACTCCCGCCTGACTTCGCCGCGAGCTCGTTGGTCTCTTCTAGGACCTGACTGTCGAGCTCGTATCCCACAGGGTGGGCGAGCCGGACTTGCATCCCGCTCCGGACAGTCGCTTGCAGGAGCGAGTTGACTACGGATGGGCTCGCCGCGGTGGGGGAGTGAGTCCAAACGATCGTCAGCTTCCTGCTGGGCAGAGCGCCGAAGTGTTCGCGCAGGGTCATCAGGTCTGCGAGCGCTTGCAGCGGGTGCCAGAGCGCGCTCTCCATGTTGATCACAGGGACCTCTGCGTGCGCTGCCCACGACTGGATCATGGAGTCCTTCCGGTCCGTACCCCAGGAGGTCCCGGAGAGCGATGGGCGGATCGCGAGCAGGTCGACGTATCGAGAGAGGACCGTCGCAGCGTCACGTACGTGCTCCGGCGCAGCGCCATCCATGACGCCGCCCTCTCGGTCTTCAAGGTCCCAGAAGTCTGAGGTCGCGTTGAGGTCTATGGGGTGGCCCCCGAGCTGGCCAACCGCGGCCTCAAAGGAAGCGCGGGTACGCAGTGAACCCCTAAAGAAGAGCAGCCCGAGGGTCCTCCCTGAGAGCGCTAGGGGCGCCCCCTCCTGCCGGATCTTGACTGAGGCGTCGAGGATGCCCTCTACCTCCTCTTGGCTTAGGTCTGTGAGCCGAACCAGATGCCTGAGTGACTGGGTAGAGGAGGACATGGACGCAGTCTAACGCGCCGAGGGTGCCATGTCTCACGGGAAGCAGACTTGCTGGCCCAACGCCTTGACTTAGGCGGGGGGCACGGATACAAACTCCCCCCAACTTTTGCACCCCTGGCTCAACTGGATAGAGCACCTGACTACGGATCAGGAGGTTACAGGTTCGAATCCTGTGGGGTGTACCAGCACAGCGGGCACCGCTCACCGGTGCCCGGCCCCTGCGCCGGCCTCTCCCGTCCGGATACGGACGACGAGCAGAGGAGGCGTGATCCGCTCTCTGGAATTCGCAGGAGTCACCCTGACTGAGCCCATGACACCCGGCCCCGACGTCGCCGAGGACGAGCGCTTCATGCGCATCGCCCTCGAGGAGGCGCGCTTGGCCGCGGAGGTCTCGGACGAGGTCCCGATCGGAGCGGTCGTCGTAGTCGGCGGGGAGGTCATCGCGCGCGCTCACAACCAGACGCGCACAGAGACAGACCCCACGGCCCACGCTGAGCTCATCGCTGTCAGAGCCGCGGCACAGGCGCTCGGGAGCATGCGGCTCGTCGGAGCCACGGTTTACACGACAGTTGAGCCTTGCTTCATGTGCGCGGGGGCGCTCAGCCACGCGCGCGTGGCTCGAGTCGTTTGGGGTGTACGTGATCCGAAGTTCGGCGGCTGCGCCTCCCTCGGGGAGGTGCTCACCGATCCTCGGCTCAACCATCAGGTCGAGTGGTCTGAGGGGGTATGCGCCGATGAGGCGCGAGAGCTCCTCCAGTCGTTCTTTCGCAGCAAACGCGCCGCCAAGGCAGCAGAGCCCCGGGATTAACCCGGAGCGAGCACCTCTAGCGGCGCAAGAAGAGTCCGGCCCCAGCGCAGGGGTCGGCGCGATCGGTCTATAGACTGATCGCCACCTGGAGAGGTGCCGGAGCGGCTGAACGGACTGGTTTCGAAAACCAGCGCGGGGTTCTTCCTCGCCGGGGGTTCAAATCCCTCCCTCTCCGCCATGTACACGAGCTCGTCCCTGATGAGCTCGTCCAGGAGAGGTGTCTGAGTGGCTTAAGGAGCACGCTTGGAAAGCGTGTGTGTCGGTTCCCGGCACCGAGGGTTCAAATCCCTCCCTCTCCGCCATCCCTTGGGGCGGGCGCCAGGGCCCGAGAGTGGGTCCGGTCTTCGCGACGGGTCAGGGTCGAACCGGGTCAGGCCAGGAATGGAGCAGCCCTAAGATCACCGACGCGTGTGTGAGTGACCGGGCCCTCTCTCGTGCCTCGTCCGCCCCTCTCTACTCTTCACTGCGATTTCCTTGCTCTGCGCCCCCTCTGAGTCTGGCCTCTGCGCAGGCCCCTCAGGCTGATAGACTGCTTCCATGAGCTACCTCGTCCTCGCCCGGAAGTACCGGCCTAAGACCTTTGAAGAGGTCTGTGGGCAGGAGGTGGTCACGAGCACCCTGACGGGCGCCATCACCGATGACAGGGTCGCTCACGCCTACCTGCTCTGCGGGCCGCGGGGGACAGGTAAGACGACCATCGCTCGGATTCTCGCGAAGGCGCTCAACTGCGAGGAGGGACCCACCGCGACCCCCTGTGGGAAGTGCGATCGCTGCTTGGAGGCCGACCGCGGCTCCGACGCAGACGTGATCGAGATCGACGCGGCCTCGAACAACGGTGTGGATGAGGTGCGTGCCTTGCGAGAGCAGGCCGCATACAACCCCATGCGTGGTCGCTACAAGGTGTACCTCGTCGATGAGGTGCACATGCTCTCCAAGGCAGCCTTCAACGCGCTGCTGAAGACCCTCGAGGAGCCGCCCCCGCACGTGAAGTTCCTCTTCGCGACGACGGAGCGGAACAAGGTCCCGGACACCATCCTCTCACGCTGCCAGGTCTTGCAGCTTGATCCGATCACTGAGCCTGTGATCAGCGCCCACCTCGAGCACGTCTTCGCCGAAGAGGGCGTCAAAGTTGCCGAGGGTGTGACCGCAGGGGTCGCGCGCATGGCGCGTGGAGGGATGCGGGATGCGCTCTCGATCGCGGACAGGCTGATCTCGCTCGCGGGCAAAGAGCTCGAGATGGAACATCTAGAGCGGCTCTCCTCGACCCGGGGCGGTGACGCGCTCAGCGTCCTAGAGCTGACGGCATCCGGCGACGCCCCCGCACTCTTGGAGGCGCTCCCACGCGTGGAAGGAAGTGAGGCTGAGCTCACTGATGAGCTGCTCGTCTTCACTCGCTCTGCGCTGCTCCTCGCGCACTGTGGTGGGAACACCCCGCTGGTCGATGCTACAGAGGAGACGCGCGCGCGAATGGCTGCTCTCGGCGAGCGCCTAGGGCCCGCGCGAGCTGAAGTCTGGCTAGAGGAGCTGCTGCTCTGCCGTGAGCGCATCCACACCCTCAACGCGCACGGCCGCTCGATCCTTGAGAGCACTTTGTTGGCCCTCGCTAGGGAGGAGGACACCCTGCCCCTGAGCGAGCTCGTTGATCGCCTGACTGCGCTTGAAGGCCGTATTGGAGACGCGCCGGCTCCCAGTCAACAGCCCGCTCCGCGACCCACCGAGGCACCTCCCACGCCGAGCAGGGAGCAGCGAGAGGATGCGGTCATCGAGCCCAGAGCCTCGCGTGAGGAGTCACGCTCTACGGCCTCCGGCGGACCTCGCAAGCGCACAGAGGCGGATCGCCGCGCTGCACGCTCGAGCGCGACGGAGGCCTGGTCGGCTTTCATCGAGGATCTGTCGGGGAGCGCTCAGGCGCTAGGCGAGGTCGTCCGCAGGAAGACACGCTTAGTCTCTCTTGAGGAGAAGCGCGCGGTGCTCAGAGCGACAGAGCTCCTCGAGGAGGAGAAGGCCATGCTTGGGGACAAGCGAAACCAGCGCACCCTCTCGAAGGTGTTCTCAGCCGTACTCGGTAGAGAGCTCGCCGTCGAGATCGAAGACTCGGATACGATCCGCCCCGGCGCGGAGGACCCTTACACCAAGCAGGTCGCCGAGCTCTTCGACGGCCAAATCGAGGACTGACTCATGGCTGGCCCCGGCGACCTAGGGAACCTGCTCAAGCAGGCACAGAAGATGCAGCGTGAGATGGACCTCGCGCGAGAAGAGATCCGCGAGATGACCGTTGAGGGGAGCGCTGGTGGCGGCGCAGCGCGCGTCGAGGTCGATGGTGACGGGACCGTCAAGACGGTGCACCTCAGCGATGAAGCTGGGCTGGGCGACGACATGAGCGCCCTCGCAGATCTGGTCTTAGCAGCGGTGCGTGACGCGCAGACCCGCGCCGAGCAGGTCAAGCGCGAGCGCCTCTCTGAGGTCACTGGAGGGATGGACCTCCCCGGGCTGTTTTAGGAGCGCGAGCCCTTGGCCTTTCCCGCACCTCTCGAAGAGCTCATCGTGGCCTTCGAGCGCTTCCCTGGCGTCGGCCGCGTGACGGCTGAGCGCTTGGCCTTTCACGTCTTGCGCGACCCCAAGGCAGCGGACTTGGCGGGGGCTATTCAGCGCGCAGCGACCCAGACCCTCCGCTGCTCTTCATGTGGCAACATCGCGGAGAGCGACCCTTGCGCGATCTGTGCCGATCCGCAGCGTGACGTCTCGCTCATCTGCGTGGTGGAGGAGCCGCGACATGTCGAGGCGATCGAGCGCTCTGGAGCCTTCAAGGGCGTCTATCACGTGCTCATGGGCGCGCTGAACCCAGCTGAAGGCACTGAGGCTGAACAGCTCTCGATCCCTGCTTTGGTGGAGCGTGTGGGCGCCACAGAGGTCCGTGAGGTCATCTTGGCTACAGACCCTGATGTCGAGGGTGAGGCGACCGCCCACGCGGTTGTGGAGGCCTTGGAGCGAGGGCTCGAGCGACGCCCACTCCTCTCGCGCCTCGCGCGCGGGGTTCCCTCTGGAGGGGCCCTGGAGTACATGCACCGAGGTGTCCTCCAGGACGCATTTGAGGGCCGCAGGTCCATCGGCGAGCGCCGGTAGGCGCAGAAGGGCCAGCGATTTGGCTGAGCTGCCCCTCGGTGGGATAGTGTCTTAAGTTGTTGTGAAGTAGTTACTTAAGTTAAATTCGAGGGCTGAGTTTCGCCCGCATTGGGACAAGAACAGGGGTTGGCAAGCTTCGTGCTCTCAATGTCTGAGGCGGGTCAAGTCGATACGGGCTGTGGACACGATCTCCATGACCGGCCCCTCTCAACGACTCAGCGCTCGCCTCGAGCAGCGCATGACCTTGCAGCCCCGCATGCTGCAGTCCATCGAGCTCCTTCAGCTCTCCTGCGGAGAGCTCAATGAGTGGCTCGAAGAGGCAGCGCGGGAGAACGACGCCCTCGAGCTGACTCGGCCTCAGGAGCTTGCTCGCAGTCCGCGCGGGAGCGCAGAGGCTACAGACCGCCTCTACCAAGCGCTCCAGAACCAGCCTGCTCGCAGCGCGAGCCTCGCGGAGCGTCTGCAAGAGCAGCTCGCGCTCCGTGAGCTCCCTGTGGAGCATGCACGTTGGGTGGGCTTCCTCATCAGCTGCCTCGACCCCTCAGGGCTCCTCAGCCTCAGCGATGAAGAGTGCCTCCACCTCGCAGCAGAGGAGGGGCTTGAAGACGGAGAGGTGCAGCTCGGCCCCGCCATCGCGACGCTCCAGTCCTTCGAGCCTCGCGGAGTCGGTGGACGAGATGCAGTCGAGGCTATGTTGCTCCAGCTGGACCCGACGGAGCCGATGTATCCGCTGCTATGCCAGCTCCTCGAGGACTTCCTCGATGAGCTCGCCAAGAACCAGCGCCCACAGATCGCTCGCGCCCTCGGCGTCAGCCTCGAAGAGCTTGAAGAGCTCGTGGGCGGCCTTCGAGAGCTAGACCCCTGCCCAGGTAAGGCGCAGTTTGCTGAGGACGCGCAGGTCATCTTTCCAGAGCTGATCGTAGAGCCCGCTCCTGACGGCAGCTGGGAGGTCGAGCTAGAGAGCGACCACCTCCCGCGCGTCTCGATCGATGCGGAGTATCGCTCCATGCTCCAGGAGGCTAACGGCGAGCTCGCGAGCTATCTCCGCGAGCGCGTTCGAGACGCCCGCTCCATCGTCGATGCTGTCCAACAGCGGGAAGAGACCCTGCTCAGGGTCGCGCAGTCCGTCTTCCGCCGCCAGCGCGAGTTCTTGGAGGAGGGGCCGAAGAGTTTGAAGCCTCTTCGAATGAACGAGGTCGCTGAGGAGCTCGGCTTGCATCCGAGCACGATCAGCCGCTCTGTGGCGGGCAAGCATGTGCAGAACCCTTGGGGCGTACACCCTCTTCGCTGGTTCTTCCAGGCGGGCGGCCCGGCTGACGATGCCTGCGCCCTAGACACTGTCCGCGAGGCTGTACGCGAGGTGTTTGCGAGCGAGGACCCCGCAGCGCCACTCTCCGATGAGGACGCTGCTGAGCGCCTGCGAGAGCGCGGGATTGACGCTGCGCGGAGGACCGTCGCCAAGTACCGCAAGGAGCTGGAGATCCCCAGCTCCTACCGGCGCCGGCGCTTCGCCTGAGCTCAGCGCGCACGCGGCGCCCGCTTTGCGCGTATCCTTCCGGCCATGCGGAACCTCCGTGCGCTCATCTCCTATGACGGCTCGAAGTTCTTTGGCTGGCAACGCCAAGAGGGCTTCTGGTCTGTCCAGGAGGCGCTCGAGCGCGCGATAGAGTCCGTGACGGGTGAGTCCGTCACCGTCTTTGGCGCAGGCAGGACCGACACCGGAGTCCACGCCCTCCGGCAGGTCGCGAGCTTTCACCTTGAGTCTGAGCTCTCAGATGATCGCTTGCGCCACGCAGTCAACGCGCACATCGGTGAGGGGGCGGTCGTGGAGCGCCTAGAGACTTGTGACGATGACTTTCACGCGCGCTTCTCGGCTTGTGGGAAGCGCTACCTCTACTGGGTCGGCACCTCTCGCTTTCGCTCTCCCTTCCCCGAGGAGTACGCGCACTGGATCAACCAGCCTCTCAGCCTCGCGGCGATGGAGGTGGCGGCGCGAGACCTCATCGGTGAGCACGACTTCGCCGCCTTCGCGAGCTCCGGCTCTGAGCGCAAGACGACGGTGAGGACGATCACTCGCGCACGCATCTTCCCTCGCAGGCGCGGCTTCGCGATCGTCGTCCAAGGAGACGGCTTCCTCTACAACATGGTCCGGACGATCGCCGGCACCTTGATCGATGTGGGGCGGGGTCGGCTCGACACCGACTGCGTCGCGCGGGCGATAGAGGATGGTAGGCGCGCTCCCTTAGGGCCTACGGCGCCTGCCGGGGGGCTCTATCTCCTGCGCGTGCTCTATCCCTTCCCTGCGTTCAGAGGGCCAGATCTCGGGCCCCGCGGCGCGCCCGGTGTGATCCAGCCTCTCGACTCGGAGCGGGGTGATCAGGGGTAGCCGGGCATAGGGGGAGTCGAAGTCGCAGACGAGACCCCTTGATCTCGGGCTGCTTTCGGCCCATCTGTTCTCGTGACCTCGTTGTTTCTCTCCGGCTCGTTTGCTGCCCCTCGAGGGCGCCGCCGGAGCGGTCACCGCGGCCTCTCAAGCGCGCTGTGCGCGCTAGGCACAGGAGGCTCCCTGACCCTGAATGGGGTGGGGTCGTCTCTGCAGGTCGCGGGCGCGTACGCGCCAGGCACCACAGCACCCACTCCCTCAGCCCAGGAGGCGCAACGATGAGGACCCAGGTCTCGATCCTTCACCACGACTACCCCTCGAGGCTCCGTGAGTATGTCCGAGGGAAGATGGAAGCGCTCGAGCGCTTCCATCATCACGTCACCACGATGACCGCACGACTCGAGCGTGAGGGAGGCGGCCACCGCGTTGAGATAGTCACTCAGATCGCACACGGGCCTACTCTCGTCGCAGACGTCTGTATGGATGTGTTCGAGGCTGCGCTAGAGGAAGCTCTCGACCGGATGGCTCGCTCGCTGAAGAGGTCCAATCGGAAGCGCGGCTTGGAGCGCAGGCGCTCAGCTCATAAGAGCGCGTGAAATTTCAGGCAGTCTGATCGCACATGCCCGGTGGAAGGGTGCGTTGATTCTGTTACCTTCAGTGCTGAAGAGGCTGTGAGCCCAAGTGAGTGCTCACGCTTGGCTCTGACGTCTGCACGCATCCACACCCCAGCGCATCCACCGAGATCCCCGATGACCTTCTGGAAAGAGTTTAAGTCCAAGAGTTGTAGCTCCCGCCTCAAGGCAGCGGACAAAGAGCAGGCCCTCGCAGAGATCGTCGACCTCATCGTCAAGGGAGGAGAGCTCGACAGCTCCCTCCGCGATGAGGCGCTCTCAGCCCTCTTGGCCAGGGAGCAGATGGCCTCAACAGGGGTTGGGATGAACGTCGCGATCCCGCACGTAAAGCTCAAGGGCATCGACAAGGTCATCTGCAGCCTCTGCGTGAGCCGCACCGGTCTCGATTGGAACTCTATCGACGGCGACCCTGTGAACATCCTCTTCGTCGTCCTTCGCCCGGAGCGCGCGACGGACTCGCACGACCCCGAGGAGCACATTGAGCGGATGTCTTGGATCGCGCGCTTAGGACGCGAGGCTGACTTCCGGCGCTTCGTCCAGCAGACGAACACGAAGGCTGAGATGCTGGGTCTCCTGAAGGAGATGTCGGCCGTCTGAGGCCACAGCTCGGGGGAGGACTTGGGAGGCCACGAGCAGCGGGCGAAGATCGTCAACCCTGAGGGGCTGCACGCTCGTCCTTGTCACGCGGTCGTGTCGCTGGTCAGGGAGTACGAGTCCGTGCTCAGGATCAGGAACGGGGCCACAGAGGTGAACGGTCGCAGCATCCTTGAGCTCATGACCCTGTCCGCCGCCTGCGGAGACGAGCTGGTGCTGAGGGCAGAAGGGGAAGACGCCCTCGCCCTGCTTGAGGCGCTCACAGCGCTGATCGCGGCAGGTTTCATCGAAAACGACTGAAGCCCTACCCCAGCTTCGGTCGACAGACCTCCTGAGCGGGAGAGGCAGGACGCGCACGCAGGGCGCGCTCTCCCCTCGGAAAACACATGGGAGCAGGGTTTCACTTCAAGCGTCCGAGGAGACTCCTCGGGCTGGACTTCGGCGCATCTTCGTTCAAGGTCGTCGAGCTCACGCGCATTGGCGCGGAGGTCCGCCTCACGGGCTTTGACGCGTCGCCGGTGGGGGATGACCCAGAGCGTGCGCTGACGGAGCTCCTCCAGAGAGGCCGCTATACGAGCAGAGACGTCGCCCTCGCCGTGGGCGGCCGCTCCGCCTGTGTGCGCTATGCGAGCTTTCCGAGGATGCCGCAAGATGAGCTCCTTGAGGCTGTGCGCTTAGAGTCAGACCGGTTGCTCCCTTTTGAGGACACGGCCATCACGCTCGACTGCCAAGAGCTCACGCCGAGCCGAGGCGCGCCGGACGAAGAGACCGTCCCGGTACTCGTCGCGGCATGTCGTACAGACTTCGTAGAGGAGCGAGTCGACGCTGTCTTGCGGGCAGGCTTCACGCCCACGGCGGTAGACGTCGACATCTTTGGGCTGGTGAACGCTTGGTCCCTAGACGACTCAGCGGAGCGCCCGAGCGTGGTCGCGCTCGTCGATGTCGGCAGCTCCCGGACAGGCGTCGTCCTCTTGGAGGAGGGGACGCCGCGCTTCAACCGCGAGTTCGGTCAAGGGAGCCTAGATGTCTCCTCGAGCACTTCAGCGGTCATGCAGGCGCCGATCGCTGGCGCAAGTGAGCCGAACGAGCTAGACGCCCTCGCGCGAGAGATCGCCCTGAGCGTTGAGTACGCGGAGCACAACGAGGGCCTCGAGGTAGAGGAGATCCACCTCACGGGAGGAGGCGCCCTGATCGACGGGCTCCGGGTCCGCCTCGCAGAGGAGTCACGCAAGCGGGTGGAGCTCTGGGACCCAATGAAGCAGCTGGTGCAAGCGTCGGACGAGGCCTCTCTCTTAGAGCTCGGGGAGCGCGGACCTAGCTTTACAGTCGCTCTAGGCCTCGCGGCGAGGTTGGTGGCGGCGTGATTCAAATCAACCTCCTGCCTCTACACCTGCGCAAGCGAAAGACACCGGCGGCGTGGCTCGTCGCGGTGTGCGCGCTCGTCGCGCTCAACGCGACGCTCTTGTCGTGGTGGACCTGGTCTGAGTTTGGAGTTCGCCTAGCTGTTGAGGCAGAGCTAGACGTGCTCGAGCTCGAGATGCGCGGGATCCAGCCGCAGCTCGCTCACCACCGTGCTCTACAGAGTGAGCGAGCGCGTCATGCGAAGCGTGAGGACACCTTGCGTGGCATCGCAGAGGAGAGCATCTCTTGGACTGAGAAGCTGGATCAACTCGTAGACGTGGTCACAGACGGCGGGCAAGCGGAGCGACATAAGATCTGGTTTACGGACCTCGAGGCCGACATCGCTAGCGGTCGCAGAGGCGAGCGGGGTGGCGTGCTCAGAGCTGGAGGGGTCTCTGGCTCCGAGCGCTTCGCAGACGTGGCGGACTTCCTCGATGACCTCGAGGCCTCGCCCTTTGGGCAGCAGTTCAGCGCGCCAGCGCCACCAGAGGGCTCTGTCTCGCTCGTGGACTCAGAGTTAGAGCCGCCTGTGGTCTGGTCCTTCCCGCTGCAGGTGTCGCTGTTGAGCGAGGGGGAGCGGCAGTGAACGCGAGCGGTCTGAGGGTCTTCCTCATCTCAGCTGGCTTCCTCACGGTCGGCCTCTCAGGGCTCGTCTGGCGTTCAAGCGCTGAGCTTGAGTCAGCGCGCCTGGAGGTCAAGACGGTCTCAGAGCGGATCACCGCTGAGCGCGTGCTCCTCGATGAGACCCCCGCCCTCGAGCAAGAGGTGCTCGTGTACAGAGAGATCTCAGGGAGGATGGCGGCGATCCTCCCGGATGAGGCTGGGTTGAATGACCTGGTCCGCAGCTTGCAGGTCTTCAGCGAGCGCTCGGGGGTAGAGATCCGCAGTCTCCGTCGCGCCGCGCCGCGTGGAGAGGCCAAGCGCGGAGGAGACCTCCGAGCGGTCAGCTACACCCTCGAGTTAGAGGGGGACGCTTTCGAGCTCTTGAGCTTCTTGGATCTCGTCGAGACGAACGACCGCTTCTTGCGGATCCCTCGACTTGAGGTGGACGCCGCGAGGCGGCAAGAGCTCTTAGGGGGCAGTCAGCGCGTCCACAGCATCCGCTTAGACGTTGAGACCTTCGTCTTTGAGCCTGGGGCTGAGAGCGAGCCAGTGCCGATCGAGTGGGCGGACTGGAAGCTCGACCAGCTCCGCGGGGAGGTCTCGAGGCGCCGCACGGGCTTGGAGCCCGCAGAGTATGAGTACCGTGGCCGTCGTGGACGCCGTGACCCTTGGGTCGATCCACGTCACGCTCCCGCAGGCGAGCGCCCCCATGAAGGAGAAGAGGTCCAGCCTGGGGAAGCGTCCTTCGTCGCAGGAGTCTCTGAGGCATGGGCTAGCTGGCGTGAGCTTGAAGAGAGCACCTCCGCGATCGAGGGGACAGGGCTCTCTGAGGAGCTAGAGGTTGAGGTCGTCCGGCTCGAAGCGATGGCGCGCAGTCTGCTTGAGGGGGCGCGGCCTCACGCTGACAGCTCTGAGCGGATGCTCACGGCGAGCGCGCTCGACTCCCTCAAGGCGCTGCGCGCAGCTCTAGACGAAGAGCGCGGGAATCGTGGGCCATCCATCGCTCGCTTGAAGGAGGTCTCTGCGGCGATGAGGGAGCACGCAGGGCGAGGTCAGCACGACCTCGCGCTCGAGGCCATCGCCCCAGTCGAGGCAGACCTCGAGTGGTTGGCGGAGGATGTAGCTCGCGCCCCTTATGTCGCCTCCCTGCAGAGCGCCGCGGCACACTCGCGAGCAGAGCTTGAGTTCGACGCCATGGGTTACACCCCGCGCGGGGTCGTCGTGCTCGGAGAGCGCGCTGCCGCCTTGGTGGGAGAGGGGGCAGTGATGGAGGGGCAGAAGATCAAGGACGAGCTCTTCGTCCACAGCGTGACCTCACAAGAGGTCGTGTTCGAGTTCCGTGGCTTACTCATCAAGCGTCGTGTCCCCCTTCAAATCCCAGGCATCTGGGAGAGGTGAACCTTGAAACGTGCCCTCATTCTTACCCTCGCCCTCTTCGCTCCTGTCTTGAGTGCGGCCCCTTCGCAGGGACCGCCTGAGAGCCTACGCGTGGACGTTGCCTTAGAGTCAGGCACCCTCGGTGAGGTCGCTGATATCGTCCGCATCACGACTGGCGCGAACATCGTCTTCATGCGTGGCGAGGATGACCTCGCCGCCCGCGAGGTAGAGCTCAAGCTCGCGAACGTGCGCTGGCGTACCGCGCTCTCGCTCGCAGTGAGTCAGGCTGGATGCGTCCTCGAGGAGGACCGCTACGGCGTGCTCATGATCTCTAGCCCACCCCGGGTTACCCTCCAGTTTCCTAACGCCGACATCGTCGAGGTGGTCGACACGATCGCCTTAGCCGCAGGCGCGAACGTGGTCGTCGGGCCGGAGGTCCAAGGGACCGTGAGCCTGCGCTTCGCTGACGTGCCCTGGCGGGACGCGCTGGAGGTGGTCGCGCGCACCCGCGGCTACGTGGTCATGGAGGAGCGTGGCGGCGTCTTGAGAGTGACGGACCCAGCGCGCGTTGAGGAGCAGCTCGTATCACGCAGCTATCAGCTGCGCTTCCTGCGGCCGAAGGGGAACTACGTCCCGAAGCTCGAGTCAGAGTTCGTGGCGGGCGGCGCGACGCCGCCAGACGGAAGCGTTCGAGAGCACTTCAGCGTCTTGCGCGCCTTGGAGAAGGTCCTCGGACCGAACGGAGGGATCGAGTACGTCGATTCACGAAACACGATCGTCGTCCACGACACGATCCACGTTCACGACCAGGTGCGCGCGATCCTCGATGACCTAGACATCGCTCCCTTGCAGGTCTACTGCGACGTGAAGTTCGTGGCGACGGGCAACGCTGAGCTGCTCGACCTCGGGGTGGATTATGGAGACACAGGCCCCGCGGTCTCCATCTCGGGGGGGCAGATCCCGACCACGTTCCCCTTCCACTTGGGCGCCGGAGGGTTTGAGGACGACCTCATCGCCAGCCCGGACGGCACAGGACCCTTCCTAGACCCGCTGCTGAACGGAGGTGAGGCGCCGGGCAACACGCTCGTGCCGCAGACGATGTTCGGGACGCTCTCCTTCACGCAGGTGCAGGCGACCTTGCGCCTCTTGCAGCGCGACTCATCCACAGAGGTCATCCAGGCGCCCAAGATCCTCGCGCTAGACGGACATGAGGCGACGATCTTCGTCGGTGAGACGATCCGCTATGCGGAGGCGAAGTCCGAGCAAGGCCAAGCCGGTGGGTTGCAGTTGGCAGTGGGGGAGGCTGAGGCCTCACCGGTCGAGGTCGGCTTTCAGCTTCTAATTCGACCTCAGGTCGTGCCTGGCACGGACCAGATCATCATGGAGGTCATCCCGAAGGAGACCAGCCTCTCCGGTAGCGGCACCTCTGCGCTCGCGCCTCAAGGCTTTGAGCTGTACACCCTCGGCGCGGCAGGTCTCGAGGGCTCGATCGCGCTCCCGCGGACGCGCTCCTCTACGCTCGTCACGACCATGCTGATCGAGTCGGGCAAGACCGCAGTGATCGGTGGCCTCACCACAGAGACGGACTCTAAGGGCCAGTCGAAGGTGCCCGTGCTCGGCGACCTGCCGTTCTTGGGGAGGCTCTTCACTCATGACTCGGAGAGCCATGACCAGCGCAGCTTGCTCGTCTTCCTGAGACCCACTCTGGTCCGCTCGGACGTCGATCGAGAGGCCCTCATGCGCCGAGAGTTCCTCACGCGACGGGAAGGCTTGCGGCAGGAGCTCGACTCACTCCTGGGTCCCGAGGACGCCGGAGAGGACTCCTGAAGCGTCCCGGAGGCGGTCTTTTGAAGGGAAATCCTGATTCAGGCTTCGCAGTTGGCCGCACATAGGTGACGATGAGTCCGTGGCGAGGCTGACTCGCTGTGGGCTGTTGCCCGTGAGCGTCAGCCCCACAAACGTAGGGCCCCTAGGCCTCCACCCGAAGCAACGTACAGGGCGACCCTGAAGGGTCGCTTGATCGGGCGCAGCAGCGCTCGGCTCCTTTTCAGATTCACCGTCTTGGGCACCCCCAGACGAGCGCAGCGCCTGCCAGACCACCCGATGTGGTGACCTCCGGCCCGGCGCGCCTCATCACCTCGCCCCCGCTTGGGGCTCGAGTCAGAACGCGGCGCCAAAGACATGATCCTCTTTTCAATCCATGACAGACCGCTCAATCGGGGCAGACGACGTCTCCCCCGAACCCCACGAGGGCGGCGAGGATTCAGCTCCCCGTTTCGGAGAGATGGACGACTCGACCGCATCACAATCAGACGATTCAAAAGCGCCCCGCCGCAGAAAGCGCCGGCGCAAAAAGACGCCCAAGGACGACGGCGACAGCCCGACAGTCGC
>Ga0066378_10000027_pt1 | contig 57013 bp, 36 predicted proteins | sample Knorr_S23_td_DCM_FD_70947 | JGI IMG/M metagenome (GOLD analysis project Ga0066378, IMG submission 70947) | Marine microbial communities from Southern Atlantic Ocean transect - Knorr_S23_td_DCM_ad_71m_LV_A | ecosystem: Environmental > Aquatic > Marine > Oceanic | place: Southern Atlantic ocean...
CTAGGCTTGGATCATGAACGATTGACCTATCGATTTGGCGGTCGGGATGTGAGTCTTACCGACGTTCACGGGCATGTTGTCCAGGACTTACTAACCTAATCATTGGTGCCATCAAAAGAGTGCAAGTTTGGGAAGGGAAACACCAATTTCACCATTAACCAAACTTCACTTCATCATCCAGAGGAAAGATTGGCCGACTCAGCGATTTCCAAGGTAATCTCTCCACTCCCGACATCGTCATTCCGTTAGAATCCGCGCGTATGATCGTGGGAGATAAATGACGGTAGTATTGAAAATTACTAGCCGTTTTTAGCACTGCCAGTTTGACGCCATTGACATCGACCCCAAACTGTTCGTAACAAACCGGATGATTGCCACCAACCCCTTCGGTCTCTGTCACGGCTAGTAGAATGTGACGCCATCGTAACAACACCGCCTGGCCTGCATCGTAGGAGTCGTTTCCAATTACCTCTACTTCAATTCTCCCGCCACCCAGTTGGACGACTTCACACTCAATGGCAACTGGCTGACTAAACACACAATCCTGCTTGCCCCCAATCTCTACCGCAACCAGAGCTCCCTCACCTGCTACGTATGCCTGCTGTACGACTTCGGGATCTACCATTGGAATGAGGCAGTCCTGCTCACAGGTAATATCCATCAATGCTTTCAGCAGTACGGTACTGTCACCAGGGGCACCTCCGAATACTGAATCTCCTGTATCAGACAGGATCACAAACCCGTCCGTATGAAGTGCCTTCTCCACTGCCAATTCCGGCGGGACACTCGTCTGCTTCATAAATCGGCTTCGGTTTTCCCAGGCAAACCAGGCCATTTCTTCGGCAATCTCTTGCGCCAACGACTTATCACCATCAGTGACAACCACTACCCCCCAACCGGCCTCCGAAGTATCAAGCCATGGTTGCATTGGGCAGGGACTAATCGCCAACACTCCGTCCACTCTCTCTCGATCTCTGGCCAGCTGAAACCATTCCTGCATTGGGCCAGCCGGCGAGGTGAGAAATTGTTCCTGATGGGTCAGCATGGGAATTTTCTCCAATGCCATTATCGGATTTACCTGGCCCTGCAAAATATCTACTAGCATTTTCCCAGCCTGGTATCCCGTATCAAATGGATCGTGGGGTTGGGTACGATGAGCGACGATTGCACTCGCCGATCCCACCATCTTCTCCGTTAAATTGGCATGATGGTCCAGTGCGACGACGATTGGAATTTCTTTACCTAGAACGTCGCGACACTGCGCTATCAATTCTCCTTCACAATCGTCCAAATGCACCGCCTGAGCTGCACCATGAAGATCTAAGAATAATGCATCCGGAATGGAATCCGTACCATTCATTTGATTGGCTAGCTGCGTGACGATATTATTTACGAACCAATCATGCGTCTCTTCGGTAATCTTGCCACTGGCCCCTGCCCATCCACGTACCAAGGGTATGGGCTCCCAACTGAAGGCCTGATCCTGACAAGCAGCGAACAATCCGGCAATGGGCCCAGCGTTGACACCGTGCTGAAGAAAGTCGGAACCTTGGTACAGACCAAACTTCCGAAAAGTATCGAGTGTCGTCAGGGTGGAACTAAACGAGTTTGTTTCCTGCCCGTATTTGGCGATCGCGATCCGCACTTCAGTCACCTATTCCATCACCCGACTCAGGTCAACTCGGGGATTGCCGCTCCCTGCGGAAGTATGGGGATCGGGCGCCCAGATTGATCGGGAACTGCAATGCGCGCGGCGTCTATTCCCAGATGGTTATAAAGCGTCGCGAGAAAGTCGCCGGGCGACACGCGACGGTCCACGGGGTCTTCTCCCCGTGAATCAGTTGCTCCGATGATCTGACCTGTCTGCAAACCACCTCCGGCAAATAACATCGTATTGGCCCTTGGCCAGTGATCTCGACCAGGCTGCACGGTTCCTTTCGCTCCACTGGCAACTCCGCCGCCACTGCTGGCCACATGAGAAATCCGTGGTGTTCTGCCAAACTCACCGGCAACAACGACCAGAACTCGTCGATTAAGTCCCCTTGCGTAAACATCTTCAATGAGTGCAGACACAGCTTGATCGAACGTGGGCATGCGATGTTCCAGGGCATTAAATACGTGGTGGTTAACCGCATGATCATCCCAATTGGCCACTCGACCACACAAGGGCCCGTCTAATTCCGTCGTCACAATTTCAACACCAGCTTCCACCAAACGGCGAGCCATTAACAGTTGTTGCCCCCACTGGTGCATACCGTATCGCTCGCGGACAGCCGGTTTCTCTTGCGAAAGATCAAACGCTGCTTGAGCCTTAGGGCTAGTGAGTAGATTCAGTGCCTGACGGTCGAAGTCATCCACCGCTTCCATGATTCCCGTTTGGTCAATATCAGCCTTAACTCGATCCAGCCCACGTTTGAGCTCCAGACGTTTACGAAAACGCTGAGCCACTGCTGGATCCCCAAGCCCAATATTCGGAACCTTAAATTCTGGTCTGCTAGGGTCACCAAGAACCTTAAATGGATCGTAAGATGGTCCAAGATAGGTAGAACCGGCAATCGTAAAGGCATCATACCGGTCGACAGGGTTTACGGTTACATAGTTTGGAATTTCACGCTTGGGATTGTGACGCAGGTAATTTGCAATCGACATCCAATCCGGAAGGACTGGCAGGGTTTTATCCTTGGCGTCGGTATCACCAGCCAGCACTTGCAACGATCCGGCAGGATGCCCGCCGCCGGTGTGAGCAATACTTCGCAACAACGTGAATTTATCGGCACACTTAGACAGATTTGGAAGTAATTCGGTGAGACGAATTCCCGGAACATTCGTATCAATCGTGCTATAGGGTCCACGAAATTCCGTTGGTGCGTCCGGTTTGGGGTCCCACGTGTCCAGATGACTACATCCCCCACGTTGCCACACAAGAATAATCGCGGTGCGTTCACCATGGCGGTTTTTGGAAGTACGACGACCGGCCCCAGGTTCGGCAACCACATCATCCGCCGCAACCCGCGCCCGCAGCAACTGTGACAAGCTTACGCCACCAAAGCCATACATACCGAATTTAAGTAATTCACGTCGCCGCATCACATCTCTACCTCAGACCAATCTAATTCCAAGAATATTCTAACACATTAGTACATTAGGCTTCCGTTCTTTTACAATCACTCTTATATCATCGACTCAATCGCCAACCGGGAGATACGAAATTGTCGCAACCTCAGCAAACCAAAAGACGCGATGTTTTACGAGCAATGGCTAGTTTTGGAGCGGCTTCGCTGCTTCCCGGTGTCGTTCCCGGCCCTCAACCTGTATTTGCCGACTCCGGACGATTTAAGCGTCGGCATGCCCGATTAATTCAGCAGGAAAACAACCGTCCTGGGACCCGGGATTGGTTACTTGCTAAAACAGAGGTTGACCCTGAGACTAAGTATCGCTGCCCCGGGGTTGAGGGTTACGCATCCAAGGCAAGTGTGAAAGCGGGAGAATCGCTAACACTCCACGTTTCCTGCAATCCCCCTTCGAAGTTCACCATCGACCTATACCGTTCCGGTTATTACAACGGCAAAGGCGGTAGACTAATTCGAAATCTTGGAACATTTGATGGCATCACGCAGGACGACCCTGAGATCGGAAAAAACCGTCTACGTGAATGCCAATGGGATTCCTGTTTGGAATTGTCCATTGAAGATGACTGGGTAAGCGGAGTTTATCTGTGCAAACTTACGTCTCTAGAAACCGGGATGCAAAGTTACATTACGTTCATCGTTAAAGATGATCGAAAAGTCGACTTCCTGTTTCAGTGCTCAGACAACACCTGGCATGCCTACAACCGCTGGCCCAGCCAGTACTCCCTTTATGACAATGAGGAATCTGTCTGGTATTGGGGCGCAGGAGTCGATGTCAGTTACGACAGGCCTTATGGGAAGTACTGTCAAATATTCGATGCTCCTCTCACAACGGGATCGGGCGAATGGTTCTGCTGGGAATTGCCTATCGCCTACTGGATGGAATCTCTGGGCTACGACGTCAGCTACTGCAGCAATATCGATACCCATGCCTGTAGCGACGACCTAATGCGAGCCGGAACTTTGATTTCGGTAGGCCATGATGAGTATTATTCGATGGAGATGTTCAACAATCTTCGGGCCGCAATTCGCGGCGGGCTCAATGTCGCCTTTCTTTCGGGCAATACCTGTTGTGGACTACTGGAAATCAAACCTTCGTCCGACGGCCGTCCGAACCGGATCATCTCCCGCGTCGACCGCTTTGGTCCCCGAGACATGATTGGTGACAACCTGTTCCATTCCATGGAAACACTTCCAAGAACAGCGCCTAACGAAGCGGACCTCATTGGAGCTCGCAGTACAGGACCAGTCGTTGGAGGCGCAGATTACATCTGCTCAGCACCAGATCACTGGCTGTTTGCAAATACCGGCATGAAACAAGGCGACGGCATTCCTGGCCTCGTTGGCTGGGAGTGGCACGGTGACCCGGCGGAAATCCCCGGCTTGGAAATCGTAGCCCAAGGCACAACTAATAGCGGAGCTGGAAATGGAACCTATACTTCCACCCTTTACCCCGGTCCCAAGGGAAATCTTGTTTTCAATGCTTCAACCTGTTGGTGGGGTGACGGGTTGAGCGAACCTCCTGGGTATGTACGTCCGGCAGCACACGGTGCCTCCCCTCAAGGCCCAGATAAAAGAGTGCAGATCATCACCAAGAACCTACTGGATCATCTGAAGCGGCTACCGACCTGATGCCGGCTTATAATTCCGACCAGACTGAGCCATAGGCCTGAATGGCATCAAAATAGCTAAGCAATTCCGTATAGAACGGATTATTCCCGAGTGTTGCGCTGTCGCCAATCACTATCAGTTTTCGTTTGGCTCGAGTTAGGGCGACATTCATGCGACGTGTATCTGCCAAAAACCCGATTTCGCCCTGACGGTTACTTCGTACACAGGAAATGATAATCACTTCCTTTTCCCGTCCTTGGAATCCATCGACCGTATCAATTTCAACACCAGCCGTTTCACACAATGATCGGATTAACCGGGCCTGTCCTGCATAGGGAGTAATGACGCCAATCGTGTCAGGAGATACCTTGGCAGCCAACAAGGCATCTATTTTCTTCAACACAAGTTCGGCTTCGGCCTGATTGCAGAGACTCTCACTTCCCTTCTCTGCTTGTTCGTCCCAGTCGGCGCCCGCAGTATCGATAAAATCAACTGGTGTTGATGTCATAGGGGTCTTATCCACCTGGGGCAAATCACTTAGCAAATGCTCTGCGACCGTCTCATGGGCCTCCAATCTGTTTTCGTAGAATTGTTGAGAAGAGAATTCCATGATTTGCTGATGCATCCGATATTGCTCTCGCAATGTGGAAGTAATTATGTCTCCAAATTTATCCACCAAACGTTCTAAGAGACTCACATCAAACCCTTCATTCGCGGCATTTTGGGAAATCACTGTTGGCGGAAGTTGACGATGGTCCCCCGCTAGCACCAATTTATCTGCGAACTGAATTGGTACCCAACAGGAAGGCTCGGTACATTGGCATGCTTCATCAATAACAGCCATATCAAACCTGCGATCGCCTAACTGGTTCACGTTTAAGGAATTGGTGGCACAAACGACTTCGGCGCGGTCCAGCACCCAATCCACTACGGTTTTTTCCAATAACCTTGCATCATCTCTCAGTCGTTTCCCATCCTCATACATGCCTTTCTTGGCGCCCCGCGGAGGTTGACTACGAGTGTAGCGTCCGGCTTTACGAAAACATTGCTCCGACTCACGACGCATATCTTTAACGATTTCCATGGTTTCATCTCGTGACACCTGAGCGTCGAGCGTATGGCGAATCAGTTGACGATCTACTCGAGCAGGGTGCCCTAGACGAACAACCTTTAATCCAGCAGCGGCGAGTTTGTCCAGCAAGTTATCTACTGCGGTATTACTTGGAGCTGTCGCCAATACCTTTTCGCCTCGTTCAACGACCGCTTTGATCAAAGCTACCACGGTCGTTGTCTTCCCTGTCCCCGGTGGACCATGAATCACGGCCACATCCTGGGCTCCTAGGCATTGACGCACGGCTTCATTTTGGGCTGAATTGAGCGCCTCATTTTCAAATGGAGCCAAATGAAACTCTGGTGCACGGTCACCCAACAGAACATCCCGCAATCTACCTTGAGGACCACGTACAGTCTCAAGCTCTTCCAGTACCTTTGTCTGCCGTTTCCGAGTTACCTCATCAGGCTGGACATCCACTCGAAGCCGTGTTCCTTCGGGAACAAAGGGAAGTGCAATTTGCACCGAAGATCTATCCCGAGCTGTCACCACCCCCCTGGCAATCTCCACTTCTGCTGCGTTATTGGTAACCGTAACAGGGATCCCTACTCTAAATCGATTACTTGGGAGTGCAAGATTGCGATTACGCTTGACCAGAGTTGTAATAACCGCTCCGGCCAGACCAGGCCGAGTGTCAGTCACAGCCATATCCAGCAGAGTTTCCCCCGTTCGTTCGACTCCGCCATCCCCAGCGCGGTCGCGACGTGCCTTAAGCTGTTCTGCCTGCGCCGCCGATTCGGCATCAATCCAGGCTAAAAGCTGACGTACGTATTCATTCATTTGAGAAAGACTCAGCAAGCTGTCTAATGTTCAATTGTGCTGATGGCCTGTTCGATAAAGGGCCACATTAGATAGGGAGCGGAAGATACGGATGCTTTGAGGCGAGCAACCACAGGCAACACTTTTCCATAGGGAAACTAAGTTGTTATTAAACCTGCATTGCCAAACCATCAGACACTTACGCGAGTGGCTCGTCGTTGCCTCTTCGCCCAGGCAAACGACACCAGACGATCTTCTGATTCGTCCCAGAGTTTCAACCGCAAGCATTTGTAAACATCCCATGGCATCAGGGAAGTAACACCAGGATCGTGCAATTCCTTGATTGCTGCCATGGCTTTCGGCAGTTTATAAAAAGGGATCTTATGATTGAGATGATGGACGTGATGATACCCAATGTTGGCGGTAAACCAGTGCAGAATCGGGTTCATTTTAATGAAGCTTGAAGATTTCAGAGCAGCGGTAACGTAATTCCAATCTTTACCCATCTTCAGGCTGACGCTGGGGTAGTTGTGTTGGGCATAGAAAAGATAGGCACCGGTACCGCCAGCGATAATCATTGGCACGCAGGTTACAAAGACAATTCCCAGCGGATCCGTGAACGCTAAAGCGACAATTGCCCCGGCATGCACCAACAGTGAACAAATCGCATCCCAATGTCGCTTCGGATTCAGGAACAGAGGTCGCACCGTCATTCCAAGAAAGAAAACGGTTAAGTAACCTGCACCGATCGTAATCGGATGCCTTGCAAACTTATATTTCACACGCTGCCAAAACGAGGCATTTGCATATGCCTCGGTCGTCATGACCGGATAAGATCCGATCGAGGCACCAAACAGCTTAGCGTTGTTTCGATGGTGATGATCATGAGAGCGACGCCAAACACTAGGAGGACTTAGCGTGACGCATCCAAACAGAAACATAAAGGCTCGAGCAATGCGGGACTTCGCCAGCAATGCACCATGTTGAAAATCATGGTAAATCACAAATAGCCGAACGTGTACCAATCCAAGCAGGCAGCTACATGGCAAACGCAACCACCATGCGTCAACCAGAATGGTCGCAGCGACACAACAACTCCAAACCAAAGAAGTCGACGCCAAACACCACCAACTGACCCAGGGGGTCTCGTTAGCGAATCGCTTGGATTCAATCAGTATCTCTTTTTCTGACCGCACGTCGTGGTTTTCCGAAGGTATGAGAGGAGCTTATAGCGATAGCAGGCTTAGGATACCGGCTATCGGAAAAACAGAATATCAGACTTTAACCCGCCCGGCAACCGAACAACATCCTGCAAACAACATCCTCATAGATAATGAAAGAATAAACAATAGCGCAGCCGCGAATTAAACCACTATCTAGTAAACTATATAGTGACATTTTCAAATCCTGCTAAATCTGAGGCTTCTCTGAAGCTCTGACCATACTATTGAACCTTAAAATAAATATCATGTTCTATCGTCTCTCCCTTGTCTTTTTCGCTCAAATCCTTGTAGTTTCATCATTAGTTTCCAATGCTTTCCCTGCTGAGAAGACCCCCTCCATGCTTCCTGTTATCCCAGAGCCGGTCACAAGTTTCGGCGCAACCTACCACAAAGGGAAAGTCTACTACTATGGCGGACACTTTGGACAAGCCCACCGATACTCCACCGCAGATCAGGCCAACACGCTTTGGGAATTGGATTTAAACTCCTACACGTGGGAAAAGATTGGAACCGGTCCTCGCTTGCAGGGACTTGCTCTGGTGGGTTACAGAAATTCACTTTACCGCATCGGTGGATTCACTGCACAAAATGAACCTGGTGAAGAACATGACCTATGGTCGCAAAAGTCCTTTGCTCGGTTCAACCTAAGGACAAAAAAATGGGAAGACCTGGCTGACCTTCCAGAAGGCCGATCATCGTTTGATGCGACCGTTTCCGAGTCCGGCATGCTTTATGTTGTCGGCGGCTGGCAAATGCGTGGCGACAGTGAATCCATTTGGCACCAAACCGCCTGGCGATTCGATTTGAAGAATCCTCACGGCACGTGGACAGCCATTGCGAACTTTCCGTATAAGCGACGCGCCATTTCCATCGCACCTACCAATAAGGGTGTTGTCGTGGTCGGTGGAATGCAGGACACCGGAAAGACAACTCCTAAAACTGTCTTCTATAATGCCCGAGACAATCAATGGGTTGATGGCCCCGAACTTATTGGTGAATCAGAACTGACTGGCTTTGGAACTGCCAGCTGTCAGGTCAATGGCTCATTGATCGTTTCGGCCTACGACGGAACGCTTCAAACAATCAACCAAGACGGAGTCTTTGAAGTCGTGGGCAACTCGCACGAAGCTCGCTTTTTTCACCGAGTCGTTCCGATGCGTGGAAAACAGGCATTGATCCTTGGAGGAGCAAACATGGAAACTGGAAAATGCGACTCCATGGAATCCATCCATCTAGATTTTCTCCCAAAACTTTATACCCCGAAATAAACGACTAACCCGCCCCCTCTCTAGCGGTAGATCAAACCCGATTAACATTGAGATTCAGAAGGCCGATATTTAGAATAGGTTTAACCTTACACTCTAACCGCTTGGGGATTTCATGTTACGCCTGTTCGCAAAAGACAATTCCAAACTACGTAGTCACAAGTACTGTGACGGCGTGAGTCGACGCAGCTTTGTTCAACTGGGAGTCGCTGGTATGGCTTCACTCGGCTTAGGCGATGTATTGCGTGCCAAGGCGGCAAGTCCTTCCAGGTCGAGCAAATCCGATGTTTCCACCATCTTAATCTGGCTCGATGGTGGCCCTGGACATATGGACATGTACGACATGAAGCCTGATGCTCCGGTTGAATATCGTGGCATCTGGAATCCTATCAAGTCGAAGGTTCCTGGCTTTGACGTCACCGAACTCTACCCCAAACAAGCACAACACACCGATAAATTCTCGGTTGTACGATCGTTACATCACGGAACCGGCGATCACTTTGCCGGCGCTCATCGCATGTTAACGACTAAAGAAATGGGTGTGAGTGGCGCCAATAATATTGGCAAGTTCCCCGGAATTGGCGCGATCGTCGCACAGCAGCGCAAGGAGCTTGAACGAGAAGTACCTCCCTATGTTGCCGTACCAACCGCTTCTAGCGTGGGGCGTGTCCCCGGGTACTTCGGAGGTAAATTCCTAGGGGTACAATATGATCCTTTCCGTACCAACGGCGATCCCAACAAAGATAACTTCAGCGTACAGAATCTCGTCTTACCGAGTGGCGTTACGGTCGATCGACTGGAAGATCGAGCGTCGTTACGTGGTGAATTCGACAAGATCAATCGCTCCGTTGAATCGAGTGGTACCTTCGATGCACTCGATCAGTTTGATCAACAGGCTTTCAACTTCGTCACCGGAGAAAATGCTCGACAGGCTTTCGATATTTCACAGGAAAAGGATGGCATTCGTGAAAAGTATGGCCGTAACACCTGGGGCCAAAGCACGCTGCTTGCACGTCGACTTGTCGAAGCGGGGGCATCATTTGTAACAGTCCAATTCAGCGGGTGGGATCACCACTGGAATCTGCAGGGTGGCTATGAAACATTGCTACCTCGTGTTGACGCAGCTGTAGCATCTTTATTTGAAGATCTAGATCAGCGTGGTTTATTGGACACAACCGTCGTCATGCTGTGTGGTGAGTTTAGTCGTACACCTCGCATGAATGACGGGGGCAATGGCGGCCCCCCACTCAGCAAAGGAACTCCGGGACGTGACCATTGGGGAAGTTCGATGTTCTGCCTTCTCGGCGGCGGAGGTATCCGTGGTGGCCAAATTATCGGTTCAACCACAGCCAAGGGTGAAGCTCCGAAGGATCGCCCTGTTAAGCCCACTAACATTCACGCCACAGTATATGATTGCATGGGAATAGACCCCACTCTTCACATCCTTGATCATGCTGGACGCCCTACGCCAGTTCTGGAAGACCCAACCCCCATCCGGGAACTTTTGTAATGCTAACACTCTTCAATCAGAACCCGAAAGCCAACCGCCGAAAACTCATTCAAGCGGCAGGCACAGGGCTATTAGGCGTCAGTCTACCCAAGATCCTTGCAGCGCAAGAATCTAACTTCAGTGACGCACCTAGTCCCACGGCAAAAAACGTCATCTTCATGCATCTATTCGGAGGACCGAGCCAACTCGAAACCTTCGACATGAAACCGGATGCTCCCAGTGACATCCGTGGTCCATTTAAACCAACGCCATGTAAAACAGATGGCCTGCTAGTTTGCGAACACCTTCCAAACATTGCCAAAATCACTGATAAGGTGACGGTCGTCAAAACGATGACGCATGACTTCAACGACCATAGTGGCGCAGGGCATTACGTCCAAACAGGTCATCGATGGCACGTTCCTATCGGAGGTGGCTTCAATGTCACACCTCAAGATTGGCCCGCAATCGGCAGTGTGGCAAAATACTTCGATCAACAACGCGGACTAATCAACGAAGCGCCAACCTATGCAGTTGTTCCCAATGCACTAGGGCGTTTACAACAAAAGGGCGACATTGCCCGACCGGGGGAAACAGCAGGATGGCTGGGTGGAGCGTTCGCTCCTGTCGTCACTTCAATTGAGAAGAAATCCGAGACTGACAACCCGTTTTGGCGTGAATGTAGTGACGCCGAATTGCAATTCAGCATACGGGGGCTTAAGCCGCAGGAAGGGATGACAGTTAATCGGTTTGCCACGCGTGCACAATTACTCGATCAAATCAACAAACAGCAACAGCAACTACGCCAATTAGATCGTTCACGTCTGTTTGACCGGTATCGCTCACGCGCTTTGGAATTAGTGCTATCTGACAAAGCGCGACTCGCCTTTGATGTAACCCAAGAATCGGATGCGATGCGGGATCAATACGGGCGTCATCTCTATGGCCAGTCAGCACTTGTTGCCAGAAGACTTATTGAGGCCGGAACGCGATTTGTCACCGTCCAGTATGACTGCGTTGATGGTTACAGCTGGGATTCGCACCGCAACAGTGACGACGTCAAAGAACACCTCCTGCCGACGTTTGACCAGGCTTTTGCAGCGTTGGTAAACGATCTGGATGAACGAGGCCTGCTCGATGAAACGCTAATAGTCGCCATGGGTGAAATGGGCCGAACCCCCAAAGCCAACAGCACCTGGGGGCGTAACCATTGGAGCACCCTATTCCCAGCCGTTTTAGCCGGAGGGGGAGTTAAGCGGGGTTTCGTGTTTGGGGAAACAGACAAACATGCCGGCTACGCTACGGCCCACCCAGTGAGTCCTGAAGACATGGCCGCCACCATCTTTACTGCCCTGGGTATCAACCCCAGCTGGCAGATCTTAGATTCCATTGGCAGACCCCATCAACTCACGCCGGGTAAACCAGTCCAGGAATTGTTTATATAATTCAGATTGCTTTCTAACTCTGAATTCTCTAACGATGAATAATTCCCATGCTTCGATCTTTCCTGCTTCTGCTCGCAAGCCTTTCCAGCCTGCTTCCCGAGTCATCAACTAATGCTAGTGAGCCTGACTTACCCAACATTGTCCTGTTAATGGGAGATGATCATGGTTGGGATGAAACGGGCTACAATCGCCACCCCCATCTAATCACTCCCAATCTAGACGAGATGGCTGCCACCGGTTTGAAAATGAACCGATTCTACTCAGCACATCCTAGTTGCAGTCCGACTCGCGGTAGTGTTCTCACAGGCCGCCACCCGAATCGTTACGGTACATTTTCACCTGGACGATCATTCCGCCCTGAAGAAATCACAATCGCCCAACTACTAAAGGAACAAGGATACCTATGTGGGCATTTTGGGAAATGGCATGTCGGTCCAGTTAAAGCCAGTTCTCCCACCAATCCCGGCAATATGGGGTTTGACCACTGGCTATCACACGACAATTTCTTTGAACTAAATCCAGTGCTTTCCAAAAACGGTGGCCCCCCCAAAGAATTCGCCGGTGAAAGCTCCGAAATTATTGTCCATGCAGCCAACAGGTTTATCGCTCGGGCAAAACGTCTGGGCAAACCTTTCTTTGTAGTCATTTGGTTTGGTTCTCCACACGAACCCTATAGTGGCCTGCCTGAGGATCTGGCACTGTATGACGACATCCCGGAAAAATACAACCACAAGACATTTCGCCTAACTTCGAATGAGACCGGCCGCCCGACCACTCGGCCACTCGGTGACATTCTTCGTGAACGCTTTGCTGAAATCACAGCCATGGATCGTTCCATTGGTACCCTCAGAGAATTCTTAAAAAAGAAAGCACTGCGAGACAATACCTTGCTGTGGTACTGCGGAGATAACGGTACGCCCGGAGACGGAATCGTCACCTCACCACTCAGAGGACACAAAGGGCAGATGTATGACGGAGGAATTCGTGTTCCCGGAGTGATTGAATGGCCGGCAGTGATTCGGCGACAAGTCACCTCAGACGTAAACGCTGTTACCAGTGACATTTTGCCAACGCTTTGCGAAATCACAGGTACTGCGTTACCCAACCGGCCTCTGGATGGTATTTCCTTGAAGGGCCTCTTTGATTCGACTCTTACTCAACGCCCTTCCCCGATCTTCTTCTGGCAGTTCAACAGTAAGGCTGATCAACAAAATCAACCTTGGATTGCACGCCCTCATCAAATCGGAACAACGCCACTGGTAAAGATGATGGGCGACATTTACACTCGCAATTTCGTCAACCATAAACATCCGAACATAGTGGAATCTGATTACTCCGGCAGTCGAGTGATACTATTACAAGACTACAAACTGGTAGTTACAGGCAACGGAGACGCCCAAAAGAGAGAGTTATTCAAGGTTCCCCAGGACATCGCAGAAGAGCATAATCTCGCAACTCAAAATCCTGACGTGGTACAAAGCATGGCTAAATCACTCCGCAATTGGCAGGAATCTGTCCTAAAAAGCCTCACTGGTGCGGATTATAAGTAACCAACATCATCACAAACACAGGAGTCTCTCATGATTCAATGCGGCGTCATCGGGCTTGGTCGATTTGGTAGGTTACACTCACTAACTCTTCAGGCCTTGGAGAATGTAAACCTCGCCGCTGTAGTGGCACGGCGGCAGGAAAGTGTGGATGCGTTGCTTGCAGAGATCCCAGACACCACGGGATACACTGATTTGGAAACGGCGATGAAACATTCCGGTGCCACAAATTGGATTGTTGCCTGCACTACAAACCAACATGTTTCAGTGACTCGCAAACTCCTCGCGGCCGGGCACGCCGTTTTACTTGAAAAGCCGATTTCTGAGGATCTAGAAGAGGCCCAGCAATTGGCCGAATTAGTCAAACCTGATTCTTCCAACCTCATGCTCGGCCACATTCTCTTATTTAACAGTGAATTCAAAGGCCTGAGTCAAGCAGCTCAGACCCAAGGTGGCGTTACACATGTGGATGCAGTACGTCACCGCCCTTCGACCATCGTTGAAGATTTCGCCGGTGAGAATCCGCTTTATGCCGCTATGGTCCATGACCTGTATTGTGCTCAGGCTCTCACTAACGCAGTTGAACCGCGCAGCTTCAGTTGCCAATACCATCTCACCCCAAGCGGAGCGATCGATCTTGCTAACGCCCAACTAATTTGGCCCGACGGAACACTTGGGCGGTTTAGTGCCAGCTTCATGACTCCTCCTGGCATGCCTCCCCGCGGTTTTGACCGAATGGAAGTATTTGGCACAGGATGGTCAGCACGAGTCTCTCCTAACCCAAGGCCGCTTGAAGTCTGGGGGAAACAGGCAGAATGGCCTATGGCTTTGGAGATCATGGCCGACGAAACCGGAACGACGGGTATGATGGTTGAAGAACAGCGATGCTTTTTACGAGTCGTCAGTGGAAAGCAGGAAGTACCGGTAGGTGCCCGTTATCAAGACGGACTTCAAGTTCAGCGGTGGATGAAAGAACTAGATCGAGTCGCTATTCGCTGACCTGTCTTCGTTTGCGTTGTAATGCGTCGTCTTTAGGGACTGGTAGACGCAAGATCACCAGTAAGCCAATCAGTGCCAAGCCAATGACGAGATACCGCAACCATGCTATCGGAGGACCGAAATACAGTGTGAACGCGACTGAACATATCACAACCAGCACTGCTTTCACTTTCACATGCCTTTGAACGCCACCGTGATCCTCCCAGTCAGTAAGAATCGGCCCGAACAATCTAGACTGTCGTAGTCGCGCGTTCAAACGAGGCGACGTACGAATCAACAGATAGCTGGTGAGCAAAAGGAACGGGGTTGCCGGAAGCCCTGGCAACAGCGCCCCAAGAACTCCCAAGACAAAGAAGATCCCTGCTGTTGTCAACAGGACGATTTTTTTGAATCCGGTAGCAAGGTTGGGAGAGGACAAAGAAATTCCAAATAAGTGCAAACCATCGGGTGTGAAACTGAACAGCTACTATAAACCAATCTTCAATTCATGAATCTTAATGTACAATGAATAATACTGTTAATGAACATGTGATTTCCCTCCTATTTAGCCACTAACCCTTCTAAGATGCCCAAACCTTCCTCCTTAAAGCTATCTCTTTTTCTACTCTGCGCTACTGTGACTTTCACCCAAGCACAGGATCGAGCTGGACTTGATTTCTTTGAAGCGAAAATCAGACCAATGTTGATAAAGCATTGCTATGAATGCCACAGCGCCGAAGCAGTTGCAAAGAACAAGCTCAAGGGTGGGTTATTTCTGGATACACGCGCTGCCTCACTCAAGGGCGGTGAAAGTGGCCCTGCTGTTGTACCAGGCAAGCCTGACGAAAGTCTATTATTTTCGGCTTTGAAGCATGAGAGTTTTGAAATGCCTCCCGCCGGAAAGTTGCCGGATGAGATCATTGAGCACTTTCGACATTGGATTGAAATCGGAGCTCCGGACCCACGTGAGGGTGAGGCCATTGCGACTGCTGAAATTGACATAGAGCAAGGGCGTAAACATTGGGCCTTCCAACGTCTGCACCAAACGACTCCACCGGAAGTTCAGGACCAGGCATGGCTTCACAATGAAATTGACAATTTTGTTCGAGCACGTCAGGAAGTCGCTGGAATCACACCAAACACACTTGCTTCACCACGCACTTTAATTCGGCGCGTTTACTTTGATCTCGTTGGCTTGCCTCCATCCCCTGAAGCGGTGAATCATTTCCTGCAGGAAGCCGAGGTCGATTTACACAGTGCCTACGACAATCTTCTTGACCAACTGCTGAGTAATAAACAATATGGGGAACGCTGGGCGCGGCACTGGCTGGACATCGTACGATTCGCTGAAAGTAACGGCTACGCGTTCGACCGCGATCGCCCCAACGCATGGCATTATCGCGACTGGGTGATTAATGCCCTCAACAACGACATGCCCTACACCGACTTCCTGCATTATCAGTTAGCAGGTGATATCAATACACCTACGACGTATACAACCACAAATGAATTCACGACTGCGCGCGCCAACCTTGCCGCTACCGGATTCCTGGTATCCGGACCATTTACGTCTCAGCAAACTCAAAAGGAGCGAGAACGTAGTCGTTACGAGCAACTTGACGACATTGTCAGTACACTTGGAACTTCCGTCCTGGGACTCACCGTCGGTTGTGCACGCTGTCACAGTCATAAGTTTGATCCATTACCAAAGCACGACTACTATCGTCTCGTAGCAAATTTCGCCGAAGTTGGCAGTGCCGATGTGCAACTCAATTCGAAACCGGAAGAGTTTCTCGCAGCGAAGAAGGTTTATGACGACGCCCATGCTCCGCTCACCGCGGCACTCAATCAATACGGTTCCGAATCACTTACATCCAATTACAACAACTGGGCCAACTCTGCCACTGCGAATCCTGAGACCGCAGTGGTTACTCAGTCTTCGTGGCATTATGCCACTGGATTCAAAGCCGCGGATCTCCAGCAAACCTGGGATGCCGAATTTGCTCCCGAGAAAGCGATTGACCTGAAGGCCAGTTATCAAGAGGGAGCCATTCATTGGAAGGAAATGACGCAGTGGAAAGATGCGACAAACAATGCCCTTACTCCCGCTGCCAACACGGCTCATTACGTTTATCGCACGATCAATTCCCCTGTCGCTCAAACAGCCCGCTTAAGTCTTTCCAATCTGGGGCGTGTTGCCGTTTGGGTGAATCAGCGAGAAGTGTTACGAGCAGTCGATGCTGACAATACATCCGCCGGCCAGTATGCATTCAACGTTTCCTTGAAGCAGGGAGAAAATGCCATACTGCTCAAACTGGCCGGCCCTCACCCCAATCTTCATTTCAATTATCATCTTGAAACATTAGCCGAATCACCGGTTGCAGATTTTGGTAGTTGGTATCACCTGGGCCCCTTCAAGGCCAAAGACCATAATGCCGCTTTTTCAACCGTCTATCCACCTGAAAGTGGAGTTGACCTAAAACAAACTTTTGAAGGTGGGCTTCAATGGAAAGAGCATAGTGACTGGGAAGACGGTACCGCGCATAACGATCTGTTAAGTGGTGAAAACAGCGCAAATTTCCTCTACCGGATCATCCACTCCTCCAGGCCGCAACCGGTCCACTTATCACTCGGAAGTGATGACGGCATACAGGTTTGGGTGAATGGCCGAAAAGTTTTGAATAAGAACGTGGGCCGTAACGATGCCAAAGCGGATCAGGAAAAAATCACGATTCAGCTTGCACAGGGGAAAAACGAACTCCTCCTGAAGATTTCCAATGGAGGTGGCAAAACTGGTTATTACTTCAAGGCGACACATGGCAAAGAGCCTGATGATGTTCGCAACATTTTGAATCTAGCCTCCGACAAACGAAACGACGGACAAAAAAAACGTCTACTGGACTGGTACAAAGGTTATGATCTTGGTTACTTGGCCTTGGAATTCCCCGTCAAGTTTCATGAGTTGTCTCAGCCGAACCCAGTCAATGTCCCAGTGTTTTCTGCCAAATCGCGCGGTAGTACCTATCAGTTTGGTGAAGACACTTACAAGGTCTATCACCTTAGACGAGGAAATGCTGACAACAAAGAGAGCCTCGCAGACGCCGGTGTTTTGCAGGTCTTGACTGCAGCCGACAAAGACGAGACTTTTTGGACGACTGCCGGAAACACTCTGGAATCCCCTCTCTCTGGTCGCGAAACCTTAGCCAGCTGGCTAACCGATCAAGAGCAAGGAGCTGGTCACCTTGCCGCTCGCGTTTTAGTCAACCGCATCTGGTACCATCATTTTGGCCGAGGTATTGTTTCGACTCCGAGTGATTTCGGCACACGCGGAGAACGTCCCACACATCCTGAACTACTTGATTACCTAGCACAGCAACTGATCGACAATCAGTGGCGTACAAAGTCGATTCATAAATTAATTATGAAAAGCGCAACCTACATGCAGGCCAATGCCGAATCCCCAACTGGGATTCAGGAGGATCCTGAAAACATGCTGATTTGGCGGCGATCGGCTAAACGACTCGAAGCAGAAATCATTCGTGACACGATACTGGCTACCAGCGGTACTCTGGATACAACTCGGTTCGGCAAAGGAACACTTGATGAACGCAGTGCCAAACGTAGCATCTACTTTACTGTTAAACGCAGTCGCCTCATTCCACTTCTGAAGCTTTTTGACGCTCCAGACGCCATGCAGGGAATCGCAACCCGTGAACAAAGCACCGTGGCTCCCCAGGCCCTAGCCTTACTTAACTCACCACTGATCCGGGAATATGCGACTAAATTCGCAACCCGGGTGCGGCCAAATGCCGAAATCTCTAACGAGCAAGTAATCACGACGGCTTATGAACTCGCCTTGTCACGGCCTGCTACGGCAAACGAAATACAAACCATGAATCAGTTCATCACCAGTCAAACAGAAAAGCGTGGTGGAGATGCGAATGCCCAGCAATTGGCCGTTCGCGATTTCTGCCACCTTGTTTTGTGCATGAACGAATTTATCTACATCGACTAGCTCTAACTCCTGATTTTCCCATGCATCATTCATCTTCATTTAACAACCGACGTCAGTTCCTCGCCAAAGCTGGAATGGGGTTCGGCAGTCTTGCATTGACTGACCTTCTGCACCAGGAAGGGATCATTCAGGCGGCCGAGTCAAACAATCCACTCGCCGAACGATCCTCCCATTTCAAGCCTAAAGCCAAGTCTATTATTTGGCTATTTCAGACAGGTAGTCCGAGTCAGGTCGATACGTTTGACTACAAACCGGAGCTAGGCAAACGGGACGGTCAACAACTGGCGGGTGCTGATCCTAAAACAGGTTTTTTCACGACGAGCGGTAAATGCCTGAAGTCCCCCTTTAAGTTCCAACAACACGGTGAATCTGGTGCCTGGATCTCAGAAATCTTCCCCAACATCTCCAAGCATGCCGACGACATCGCGTTCGTATACTCCTGTCATTCACAGTCCAACAACCATACGCCAGCCATGCTGGAACTCAATGGTGGAATGATTCGACAAGGGTTCCCGAGCATGGGCTCATGGATGAGCTATGGCCTTGGCAGCTCGAATTCCAATCTACCGTCTTATGTCGTCATGCACGGCACCAAACCGCGTGGCGGCGATCCGATTTGGTCTTCCGGTTTTCTGCCGTCCGTCTATCAGGCAACTTCACTTGACCCCCGAGCGGCCAAACCAATTGACAATCTGGAACAATTAAAAGAGCTGGAAGGATCGCAACAGCGATCTTTACTAGATGCACTCAACAATGCGAATCGCAAGCATGCAGAAAGTCGCCCCTTTGATCGCGACCTCAATGCCCGCTTAGAGTCATTCGAACTGGCTTATCGTATGCAAAGTGCTGCCCCGGAAGCTTTCGATATTGCACAGGAGCCTGAGTACATTCACGAAATGTACGGGCTGAATCGAGATGATTCCAAGGACTATGGGCGTCAGTGTTTACTGGCCAGACGACTGATTGAACGCGGAGTTCGCTTCGTTCAGGTATTCGCTTCCGTCCCCAAAACCCCTGGCGGCGGAGTTGGCGATGTTCCCTGGGATGGTCACAGCGATATCAAGCTCAATCACAGCACTTGTGCTTCCACGGTAGATCAACCGACCGGGGCGCTACTGACTGACTTGAAGCAACGAGGCCTGCTAGAAGACACGATTGTCATCTATGGAGGAGAATTCGGTAGAACGTCCGATTCACAGGGTTCCGCCGGACGAGACCATAACCCGAATGCGTTTACCACCTGGTTTGCCGGTGGTGGATTTAAGGGCGGTGCTCAATATGGTGCCACCGATGAATTTGGATACAAATCGGTAGAACAACGAGTCACAGCACATGACATTCATGCCACGGTTCTGCATCAAATGGGTATCGACCATGAGGAACTCACTTACCGGTTCAACGGACGTGACTTCCGCCTTACCGACGTAGCTGGTGAAGTCCTACACGACATACTGGCTTAATCGCAGGACGCAAGCACCTCATCTTGCCCTAGAGGTGATCCTCGTATTCCAAACCCGTCGGTTGTTGCAAGAGATTTACAACCGTTTGCTCCATTGCAGTGACGATGCCATCGAATAGCACGGCACCTTTCTCGGCTGATGCTAAGTCCGGACGTCCGGTACACCCCTCGGCTGTCCGTTGTCGAAGGTCGCGACTGATGTACACGCCGTCCAAATTATCGGTAATCAACTCGCCGGCATCGTTCAACAAATCTTTTTTGACTAATTCCGGTCGCAGATGCATCAGCATGGATGTCTCAAATTCACACGCGTGCCCGACAAATTTGTGATCACCTTCCAGCGTTTCCGAGATGAGAGAATCGGCGACGTCCCAATAGCATGCCGCGGCAAGCAAACGATCGACATAATCGTTTTGCAAACGTCTCAGAGCGATACGCATAGGATCAATGTTGCCGCCATGACCGTTCAAAAGAAGAACGCGACGAAAGCCGTCTTTAAGGACACTTCGTACCATCCCCATCAAGGTTTCAATATAGTGTTCCAGAGGTGCATCTAATGTTGCACCAAGTCGCAGGTGGTGTGCACTGGCACCAAGCCATTGCGTCGGCGTGAGCAGAATCTGCTGAGGAATCCGTTGCTCAAGGGATTCCACTACACCAGTACACAGAAAATTGTCTGTTCCAGTAGGCATGTGGGGGCCATGTTGTTCAACGGCGGCGATCGGTATGATCACCAAGACGTTTTCTCGATCTACGTCCCGCAGTTCAAACGCTGTCATTTCTTGAAATTTCATCAAGGCTCCTGTCGTTACTCTGAGTGACTATTTGCCGGTATGTGAATTGAGTGGGAATTTCTGGGAATAACCGTGACACACCTAACCCGAGGATCAACGCTCCACCGAAGCCAATCGGCCAATACCAAACCGAAAACCATGCTTCCTGAGTATACATCAGCATCAGAGTACAGACGGTTGCAGTCAGTGCACTTATTAATACCCCTAGACTATTCGAACGCTTGTCAAATAACGCTAACAAGAAGACCGCTAATAAAGGCCCGCCAAAGGCAGCAGTCAATTTCTTGCCTATGTCGAACACGTCACCCATATTCCCCACCATACATGCCAGGCCTACTGCAAAAACTCCCACCACGACTAAAGTGAATCTGATAAACGTCAACTCTTCTCTTTCAGATCGGGGCTTGCGCGAAGGTAGAAGACGATCTCGAAAATCAACTACCACAGCAGTCGTTACTGAGTGAATCCCTGAATCAATACTCGACATAATCGCTGCCATTAAGGCTGCCAAAAACAATCCTGCTAAACCGGGTGGAAAATGTACACGAACAAACTCGGGCATTGCCCGATCAGCAGCTTTCGGTTCAGCCTCGACGATCTGCTGAATCGTGGGCAACGACAACGTTTCCAGTTTTTCGACAGCTTCTGGGCTTTCAACGACGCTCGCTAACTCCAGCGGATTATTTCCAAAGTAAGTGTATAGCCCAACACCAATAGCCAACAGTCCCGGAATTACAATCCACATCCCCGCCAGATTGAGCCAGGCTCCGCGTTTAATATTCCGTTCATCACTGCCAGCAAGATAGCGTTGGACTGCTACCTGATCGACGCCAAAGGCGGATACAGACTCCAAAAATACACCGATCAGAATCGCCCAGCTCCCATACTTGAGGCTCATCGATAGTTCAAAATCGACAATCGTCCCCGATCTACCATCAAAATAGTTGCTCACGATTTCTGCGACCGTCGCATTGGACTTACTGAGGATTAGTAGCAAGGCTGCCAATATGGTGAGTGCAAAGATAAAAAACTGAATCACATCAGTCCACATTACCGCCCGTAATCCGCCAAGCATCGTATAGCCGATCGATATGATCCCCAGTCCGATGATGATGACGGTTTCATCAATTCCGGAAACCTGCCTCACTACAACCGATGCCGCGTAGGTAGCAGAAGCCATCCACCCAATTCGCAATAGTATGAATAAACCAGAGGCCAAGGACCGGACCTTAACGTCATAGCGTTTTTCCAGATACTCGTACGCTGTTTCGACACGCAATCGAGCATAGACGGGAATGAATATCTTGATGACAACCGGAGTCATCAGCGCGAACGCGACTAACGACAGACCAATCTTCAAACTGTCACCTAAGGCTGCCGAAGGATAGAACACAAAGCTGTTGGATGAAAACAGAGTCGCCATGACGCTCAGCCCAACCGTCAGCCAACCCATAGACCCACCGGCGACGAAGAATTCTTTCCGATCCTGATCTCGACCGAAGTAGACTCCCAACGAGATGATGAAGAGCAGATAAACGACAACTGTAATAATATCGAGCGTGTGCATCTGGCCAATATAACTGATGCCAGAGCGAAGGTGGGCACGATCTTAGTCGAGCGAGACAGAAACCAGCTTCATAGCCTTGCAAAGACGTTTTTTGCACTCGGCCACACGCCCACACTTACGACATTCATGCGTCGCATTCAAGGAAGCCATAAAAGAAGACTTTTTCGAAACCTTCTTAAGCTTCTTCGATTTACAGTATGATTTCGCCATTGAATTCTCTGAATCCTAGAGTTCGCTCAGATGACACTATTGCAACTGAGTCTCAATATCTTGACACATCGCCCGCCAAGAGTCAACATCTGCGGCCAAAAAACACTGCTTTTATAGTTTTAAGATAAAATCACTGGCTCCGTTTCCATCGTCAGACAACTTTGAAATTTGCCGAGAGAGCCTTATCTAAATACGTTAAAATCAACCTAACGGTAAGTAACTATGCTGATTTTGAAGTACGTCATGATGCTCCACCTGCCCCTCTTTTCCGTCTATTCCGTCTTCTTAAGCTCCAGCCTACTGTTGCTACCCTTTTCAGGGTTGGCCTGCTGTGAGGATCTAATTCTTGGTCATACGGTCGAAATTGAGTTTGGAGAGGACCGCGGACAATCCTTTGGCAACCTGTTTGAATTAATTGATGACGAGGGAAATGTCCTTGGAGGCGCCGGTTTTCTAGATGTCTATAACACTCGCTTTCGCAACGATCGGTACAAACTTCAGTTTTACATCAAGCCAACAAAGCAGACCGATCCTCTCATCTCACGACACCCAGTACCAGCGCGGCATACAGGACTGTTTATTTTTGATGAAGGTGAAACGATTTATGGTTGGGCAGACGATCGTCACACCTACGAATTCGATACCCAAACCAATACATGGGCTAAATCGCGCCGTTACGAAGTGGACAATCTGCCCAGCGGTTTTGGAGGTATGAAACTCGGAGACGGCTATCTTAGCTTCCGTCGCTCAGGAATCTACTTCAACGACAAACTCGCAGTCCATTTACCTGCAAGCGGAAGAGTCTACAACTTTTATTATGCCGAGCAACATCTTTTCTTTTTCCATCAAGACCAGTCCAACGACGAACAGTTCACCAAGATATACGCCGTTCCCTGGAAACCTGGCGACACCACTGTAGATGCGCTGCCCAACTCTCCCTCAATCACTTGCCGTTACCCACGCACCACTCCATTTTCATGGGGACAACATCAAGGGCGAGTCGTCACTGTGGGAAATTACGGAGGCATTTACACGTTTGTTGATGGTAAGTGGATAGAAGAACTACAGGGCTCTGACCAAACAAGTTATCAAGTCTATGCCCAAATGCACTTTAATGGGACGAGTTACATGGCACAGTATCCAACAGGCAATCTGTTCGCCTATGACAAAGGCCCTCCCAAACACCTCCCTAACTGGCCACCAAAGCTACCTCAAGTTTCTCCTTCAGCCAGAGAAGCCATGTCCCTAGGAATCTATGGCGGCAAGATGCATGTAGGCGTTTGGCCATGGGCCGAACTGTGGGCTCTCAATGCCGACGCGGACCAATGGAATTATATCGCCCGGGGCTTCACACACCCAGAATTGACAGACCAACAAGTCCATCCCTATGAGAAACAGGCGATGGCTCAAGGTTTGGTCCAAAACCACTGGGGGCAACGTATTACGTCATTAGTTCCCCACGGCGATGCTCTCTATATTGCCACCTCTTCCAAAGGATCCGATCACTGGACTCCAGACCGGGACTTCCTTCCCAAACACCAGGCAGACGAGTACGGCTCGCTATTAAAGCTCACCCTACCAGGTAGCATTACCGCGACGATCGAATGGCACCCCAACTCCATTGATTTGCGGTTTTACGTCTACCCCAATCGGATTGAAATCCGCCGCGGAAAAATCACGCTCGGAAGTGCGGCGATCACTCGGGAAATGTACAATAGTGTCTTAACCTCTACACCGCGTCCTGGAACAGGGGTATTCGGTCCGACCGCATTAAAAAGAATGCGTATCCGTAAATAAACTCATTGGCTCCTTCCATGCCTTCACTGCAACTTCCAATTGGCATCACCTTGCTATTGAGCACGCTCTGCTCCGTTGTCAGATCCGACTCTCCTGAATATCGAACGATTCAATCCCTGGCTTCGAAGTATTGTTATGAGTGTCATTCGGAAGACGCGGGAACACGCAACTTAACATCACTGGTGTGGAATTTCGATGATCCACAGGCTTTCACTCAGTGGGAAAACGTATTCGACAAAGTCGCGTCACATCAGATGCCACCCGAGGAAGTTTCCATGCCGGCCATTGCACGCCAAGATTTCCTCAATATTCTTGGGTCGACCCTAAAACAGCGAGACCGGGAAAAAGTTGACCGCTATGGCCGAGGTACAATCCGACGCTTAACTCGCAGTGAGTTCCAGCAAAACCTTCGCGACTTACTTCAACTTCCGCATCTCGACATTAAGGACTTCCTTCCTGTAGACAGGGAGTCGCATAACACGAATCGCGTTAGCGAAACGCTGGACATTTCACGTGTCCAGTTAGCTGCCTATCTGGAAGCCACCGATGCAGCACTACGTCAGGCTGCAGCTTCAGAATTAGTGCCACATAAGCCTACTAAAATCAAGTTCGAAGCTATCAACATGTTCCAATCCGCCGGAACGTTTGGTGGCACGGAGGCAATGTTTTTTGCCAAGGACAGTAAACGAGTTCCGCTTTCGGGTGCACAACTAAATGAAGTACGAGCAGCCAAGCCTCTCGACACTGATTATGAGCTCGCCATTTTCCGCTCTGCTACATGGCCTTACTACGGTTACCCACAAGGTTTTGTGGCCAGCCAGGAGGGATTCTACAAAGTCAGATTCTCAGCACGAGCTGTCCTTCAGACTCCTGAATTCGAACTCATTCCTGCCAAAGCTTCCATTCCTATGACATTTCGAGCTCGGAAACGTTCCGGACCCGACGTGTCGGGCGACGTCCGAGCAACAGGTGGAACCATGGACGTCCAACCGGAGACTGGGGTCTTCGAAACAACAATATTCTTAAAGTCTAATGAAACGTTCGAGTACAGCCTGCTGGGGCTTCCTCAGCCACGAGCCATCAACCCACCCAATGCCCCGCTCTATTATGATTTCCCCCCCATGCCGGAAGGTGGACATCCCGGAATCGCGTATCAATGGCTGGAACTTGAAGGCCCCATTTTGTCCGCTCAGTGGCCCCCAGATTCACATGCCATACTGTTCGGTGAATTGCCACTGAAAGCGCGGGAAAAAGGAAGCCTCCCTTTCCAACTCGCTTCAGATGATCCCAAGTTGGATGCCCAAATTTTGATCTACCGGTTCATTGAGAGAGCCCAGAGACGCCCTCTATCCAAAGCAGAGATACAACCATTCCTCGACCTCACCATAGACGAACTCACTGCGGGTAATACGCTCGCTGAAGCACTAATCACTGGGTATAGTGCCTTCTTGTGCTCGGGTCACTTCATTTACACGACCGACCCCACCACATTAAAAGATCGTTCTTCCCAAGACTACCAACATGCTCTGGCTCAGCAACTTTCCCACTTCCTCAGCAATAGTCGTCCCACACAGGCGTTGACTCGGTTAGCCCAAAGCAAGTCGCTTGCTAAAGCCGACGTATTAACCCAACAGGTAGATCTCCTCATTAATGCCGACACTCTTGACCAATTCTTGATTCCATTCACCCATCACTGGCTCGATTTGAAAGATGTCTGGAGGGACGAATCTGATGATCGTCTGTATCCGGAATATCGTCTAAATGACTATCTGATTCAGTCCCTCCAGGACGAGGCTTTTACCACCTTTAAGCTAATGGTCCGTGAAAATCTTCCCATCACCACACTGGTCGATGCCGATTTCGTATTGGTTAATGACGTTTTATCGAAGCACTATGGTATGGAACCTCAGTCCGGCTCCCATTTGCGGAAAGTAGAATTAGCACCGGACAGCCCATATGGAGGTCTACTTACCACCGGAGCTATCATGAAGATAACAGCCAATGGCACGGCCACCTCGCCGATCCTTCGAGGAGCGTGGGTAATGGAACATTTACTTGGCACACCGCCTCCCCCGCCACCAGCCGACATACCGGCTGCGGAGCCTGATATTCGAGGAGCAACTTCCCTTAAGGAACAGCTGGCAAGACATGCAGCCGATCAGGTCTGTTCTAAATGCCACGCCATGTTCGACCCGCTCGGCTTCGCTCTAGAGAACTTTGACATTCTGGGGAAATGGCGGAGTCGCTACCGTAGTTTGGATACAGGTATGGAAGTAGCAGGAATCGATCGAGCCGGGCACGACTATAAGTACTATCAGGGACTAGAGATTGACAGCCAGGCGGAGTTACCGAGCGGCAAACAACTCGATGGCATTCATGATTTAAAAACACACCTTAAAGCGAACGCACGACAACTGGCCTACGCTTTGGCCACTCAGCTCGTTGTCTACTCAACCGGAACCCCCATACGATTCTCAGACCGAATAGAAATCGATAGGATCCTTGATCAGTGTGCAGACAGCGGCTATCGCACAAGGGACATATTCCACGCGGTTATTCAAAGCAGACTCTTTACAGGACAATCACGTGACTGATACTCCGCAGACCTTCCACACCAATCGCCGCAGGTTTTTACAAGCAAGCGGCATCTCCATCGCACTACCGTGGCTGGAAAGTCAGGCGATTGCATCGTCTCCGGCAAAGACGAAACGGATGCTTTTGATTTCCAATAATCTGGGAGTCCTTGATCGCTATTTCTTCCCCGAGGATTCTGGCGCGAACTACAAGGCTTCGAAGTATTTAGAACCTCTACAGATTCATCGTTCCCAATTCACTGTCTTTAGCGGGTTATCTCACCCATACGTCGAAGGGGGACACTCTACAGAAAACTGTTTCCTCACAGCTGCCAAACACCCGACCGGCAGTCAGTTTCGCAATACCATCTCACTAGATCAGTACGCCGCAGAATCTCTTGGCCGTCAGACGCGATTCCCTACACTCAATTTGGGCATTAACATTGACCGGGCAAATCGTAGCCTGTCCTGGACTCGTGACGGAGTACTGCTTCCTGCTATTGATAGTCCCTCTGCGTTGTTTCGATTGCTCTTCACCAACGGTACGGAGGCAGAGCGGCAGGCTGTCATTCAAAAGCTGAAACGTCAGGGGAGCATCTTGGACACGATTAATAGTGCCACCAATTCACTCAACACTCGGCTTTCAAAAAACGATCGCCGTCGCCTGGAACAGTACTTCACGTCGATTCGCGAGTTGGAAAAACGGCTGCTGGATTCCGGCCAATGGGAATCACGCCCCAAACCGGTCGTCGATGAACCACCTCCGACTGACATCACAGACAGTGCCCGTTTTATTGAGAAATTCGATCAGATGCTGACGATGGCACGCCTGGCTCTTGAAACCGACTCCACTCGCATCGTTTCTCTCATGGTCGATGCCTTCGCAACCGGCGTCTACCATTATGAAGGTGATACGAAATCGATGACCGGCTATCACAACCTTAGCCACCACGGACAACGGGACGAGTATCTTCGCCAACTTGAGACGACTGACCTAAGACAGATGGCATTGCTCAGTAAGCAAATCTCAACCATGAAAGAGACTCGCATCCAAGACGAATCAGTGTTGGATCAAACCATGTTGCTCTTCGGTAGCAACATGGGAAATGCGAACACGCACACCAACACCAATCTTCCGATCCTGCTTGCAGGCGGAGGTTTTAAGCACGGCCAACACTTAGCCTTCGACCGGGAACGCAATAGTCCGCTCAGTAACCTTTATGTTTCCATGCTGCAAAACATGGGCATTGCCACCGATCAATTTGGGTCGAGCACGGGCCGACTAAATGGACTGAACTTCTAAGCCCTCGCTTTATGGTTGCGCAGGCTTGGGTGTCCATGTATAGAAATGGTGGATCGTTTTCGAACGAAATTCCTCACCGGGTTTAAGTACGGTGGTGGGGAAGTTGGGTTTATTCGGAGTGTCGGGAAAGTGTTGCGTTTCCAAACAGAGTGCCTGATTAGTGTTATATACGGCTCCATTTCTTCCCGGAGTTTCTTTCATATGAATCGAGGTATAGAACTGAACTCCCGGTTGGTCGGTTCTAACCGCCATGCCCCGCCCAGTGGAACCTTCTGAAACCCGTGCCAGCAATATTGGCTTTTCCGGTCGTTCCATGGACAGTACGTAATTGTGGTCGTAGCGTCCCTCAGCCACCTGCCGGTCAATGCGAGCACCTTTTCGAAAATCAAACGGCGTTCCTTCTACAGACTTAACTTCACCGGTAGGTACGCCGTGTTCATCTACTGGCAAGTAATGATCACAATAAAGCCGGACGAAGTGCTTATGCACATCACCGCTATCATGGCCTGCCAGGTTGTAATATGAATGCTGAGTCAAATTGATATGTGTCGTCTTATCCGTGGTCGCATAATAATCCATGACTAAGTCATCATTGTCATTTAATAAATACTTCATCCGAACAACCAGACGTCCAGGGTACCCTTCCTCGCCATCCTGACTGACTAGCGTAAACGCCACTCCCACAGCACTTTCCTGCTTTACAATCTGGGCGTCCCATACACGGGCATTGAATCCTACCTCACCGCCATGGAGATGATGGCCACCTTCGAAATTAGCTGCTAGGGGATACTGCTTACCCTCCAACTCGAAACTTGCATTGGAAATCCGGTTAGCAAATCTTCCGACAACACAACCTGAGAAGATGGGATCTGATTCGTACCCACGGATGTCGTCATACCCGAGGACAATATCTGCCAAATTGCCGTCCCGATCCGGTGTCACCAACGAAGTCAGTGTCGCTCCATAATTAATCAGCTTCACCGTGATGCCATTTCCATTCTGCAATGTGAATTCATGAACCTTTTCCCCAGCGGCTGTACGACCATAGGACTTCCTGGAAACCTTTAAATTGGCGGCCTCCAATTGGGTGAAACAAAAAGCTAACAGTAGTAGCGATTTCATTACGACAGATTTCATAAATTATTCCTTCAGTGGTGTTTGGCGATATAGTTGGTTAAGCAAGAATGTCTGTTAGTACGTGACCATGGACATCAGTCAGGCGGAAATCACGTCCTTGATACCTGTAAGTCAGCTTCGTGTGATCAATACCCATCAGATGTAAGATCGTAGCATTCAGATCATGAATGTGCATCGTTCCCGGGGTCCAACTGTCTTTGTTTGGCTGAGGGAGTAGAGGATTGCCATTTTCATCGGCGATGTTGTAACCATAGTCGTCCGTACGTCCATACGTAATCCCTGGTTTCACTCCCCCTCCTGCCATCCAGGTTGTAAAACAGCGTGGATGGTGGTCACGACCGTAGTTTTCACGAGCGAGATTGCCCTGACAATAAGGGGTCCGGCCGAATTCACCACCCCAAACTACCAATGTTTCGTCCAACATCCCCTGCTGTTTCAGGTCTTTAATCAAAGCAGCGGTTGCCTGATCGATATCCTTCGCCTGCGATCCATGTTCGCCGGCAAGATTACCATGGGCATCCCAGCCTCGATGGAAGATTTGAATATTACGGACTCCGCGCTGAGCCAAACGGCGAGCAGTCAAGCAACTGGCGGCAAAGGTTCCAGGCGTCTTAACGTCTTCACCATACATTTCAAGTGTGGCGGCTGTTTCGTCTGAAAAATCAACAAGTTCCGGGACTGACGACTGCATACGATAGGCCATCTCATGTTGTTTAATCCTGGACAGCACTTCAGGGTCACCGAATTGTTGAGCCTGTTGTTGATTAATCGCTGCCAACGCATCCAATTGAGCCCGACGATCTGTGGCGGAGACCCCCGTTGGATTGCTTAGAAACAACACCGGATCCCCTTGGCTTCGCATGAGGATACCCTGATGGTCTGAAGATAAAAAGCCAGGTCCCCATAGCCGGTTAAACAGGCTCTGCTCGGGGTGATTCGTTCTTGCATGCATGACCACATAGTGTGGTAGGTTTTCGTTTGCCGTTCCCAACCCATAACTCAGCCATGCACCTAAGCTTGGGCGGCCTGGAGTCTGAGCTCCTGTTTGGATGTAGGTAATCGCAGGATCATGATTAATGGCTTCAGTAAATGTGCTATACACCACGCACAACTCTTTGGCCACGGTTGCTGTATGGGGTAATAGCTCACTAGTCCACAGTCCGTCGGCATTATTATCCTGCTTCGTAAATTTATAGCGACTCGGAGCGAGTGGAAATCCACTCTTTTGATTCGCCGTCATTCCGGTGACCCGTTGGCCATCGCGAATTTCTGCCGGCAACTGCTCGCCAAATAAATCATTGAGTTTGGGTTTGTAGTCCCACAAATCGATATGACTGGGGCCGCCACTCATGAATAGATAAATCACACTTTTGGCCTTTGGTTGATGGTGCGGCAACCCGGCCAGACCACCGTGACCTGACAGACCGGAAGGGCCAGGCCGACCAGCATTTAGCTCCGAGCCTATCAGTCCAGCCATTGCGGCCGTGCCTAGCCCGAGTGCTGTTTTGCCAAACAGATGGCGGCGGGTCATCATCAATTCAGATTCGCGTATTGGATTTACACTGTTCATCGTCTAATTCGATTCTCTATAGGTTTCTGTTTATCTCTGCCGAGATACAACCATTGGGTTTTCGTCTGACTTAATAAAGCAAGATAGCCGGGTCACTGGCCAACACAGCGACTACTGCCTGAGTCCAGGCTGCGTGTTCTGCCGACTCCAGCGTATTATTTTGTTCTGCTTCTCCAATCGCAAGCAACGATTTTGCATCGTCCACTTGTGTTCCGTATCGCTGCTTCATACTCCGAACTAAATCGAGAATCGCTCCGGATTCCGTCTCACTAGCCGACCGACTAGTGAGTAATCGAAACAGTAGATCTACACGCTCGGCATCCTCACTAGTCTGTTCAAGCAAACGCTCTGCCAGTACTCGACTCATTTCAATACGTTGAGTTTCATTAAGTAATCCCAGCGATTGCAAGGCTGTATTCGTACGTTGACGCTGCACACAACTCGATTCACGATCAGGTGCATCGAACAATGTCATCATGGGGTGTGGACTGGTGCGTTTCCAATACACATAAAGGCTTCGGCGATATAACAACTCGCCCTTGTCACGTACATATTGCTTGGTATTACTTCCGGGGTGCGCCAACGCTTTCCACATTCCATCGGGTTGATAGGGCTTCACTCCTTCCCCCCCCATATGAGGACTCAACAATCCACTCGCCCACAAACCAATATCTCTCAGAACTTCTGCATCCAAGCGATAACTTGGCCCTCGAGCGAACAACCGGTTTTCAGGATCTTCAACGCTTTCACGCCAGGCAGAACTTTGCTTAAAGGTACGCGAATGAACCATCAAGCGAAGCATCGCCTTCAAGTCCCAATCATTTTCTCTAAAATCCACCGCCAGCCAATCTAACAACTCTGGGTGAGTCGGCTGTTCCCCCTGGACTCCAAAATCCTCTGGCGTCCGTACCAACGGGTCGCCGAAAACTCTGGCCCAAATCCTATTCACAATCACTCGTGACATAACCGGATGATCATCCGCGGTGAGCCATGCTGCAAGTCCCAACCGGTTCCGAGGAACATCCTCAGGGAAACGCCCCATAATGCTCAACACATCCGGCTCCAGGGAATCACCCTGAGGCTGGTTATACTCTCCACGATGTAAGATCTTAGTCTCTCGGGGTTTCTCCAGTTCCTTGGCCACCAAAGTGGTTGTATACCCCTTCGCGGAAGCATCAATTTCCATCTGAAGCTTACTTGCCTGCTGATGAATTTCGGATTGAGCAAAAGTCCCGGTGGGATCTGCCACCAGCTTTAACTTGGCCTCAACCGAGGCGTCCTTCCACACCTGCAATTGAGCGTCGTCGAGCTTAACTGCTTCACCAATTAGATTCGCAGCCTCTGCTACGACTCTATCTTTTTCCTTCTCAAACTGTTTCCATTGGCTCCACCCAGCTTGATCTTTGGGAGCATTCACAACAGGGGCATAGGTGTAGGAATTACCATCCATGGCACTTTCGGCCGTACTATTAAAGAAAGCCATTAGTTGGTAGTACTCGGTCTGAGTTATCGGGTCATATTTGTGTGTATGACATCGCGAGCACGTCAGGGTCATCCCCAGCAAAACAGTTCCCAGCGTTTCGGTGCGATCAAAATTATTCTTCGCCTGGAATTCTGCCGGAATGGCTCCGCCCTCGGCCGTGCTTGGATTCATTCTGACAAAACCGGTCGCCACAAGCTGTGCTAGTGAGGGCTCAGGCAGTAAATCTCCAGCAAGTTGCCACGTAATAAATTCGTCAAACGGCAGATTCTCATTCATCGCTCCGACCACCCAATCGCGGTAAGGATAGATACCTCGGCGATTATCGAGATGGAGTCCATGGGTATCCCCGTACCTGACCGCGTCGAGCCAATAACGAGCCTGATGCTCGCCGTATCGAGCGTTGGCCAGCAGGCGTTCCACGAGGTTCTCATAAGCATGTTCTGAATCATCTTCCAGATATTCATCCAACACGTCCAACTCTGGCGGGAGTCCGGTCAACACTAATGCAACCCGCCTGGCCAAGACATGCTTCTCAGCTTCTCGATTAAAACTAGCACCGGCTTGCTTGAACCGGTCGGCAATAAATGAATCAATTATTTCATCACGACCGGCATTCTTCCTGGACACTGGCTTGGCTTTCACGGGAGCGACAAAGGCCCAATGTTTGGCATACCGCCCTCCCTGTCTGATCCAGGCCACCAACAAATCACGCTCATCCTCGGTAAGTTGTTTTTCGGCATCTTCCGGAGGCATCGGGGCGTCATTAGACAACAGTCGTTCTAACGCAGCACTTTTCTTGGGCTTGTGCTGGTCAATGGCTCGGTACCCTCCTCGGTCCACGGTCGCCAATGCTTCCGTATCCAATCGCAACATATCTGCGTCATTCGAGTCGGGGCCATGGCACACGAAGCACTTATTAGACAAAATCGGCAAAACATCGCGAGCGAAATCTACCTCGGCGTGGATTCCTTGCGTGCCGATCAACAATACCAGGCTGGCAATAACAGGCGTAACTGCTTTCATCTGTTTCAACTCAGGGCTAGAGATTTACTACCAATAGAATTCATAAGATTGAATGAGTTATTTTAATGGAACAGACATGCCTTCGCACAGTAGCTACCGAGTATTAGGCAATTCAATCCTCATAGCAGGAATCACCTAACAGAGTTAGACTAATACCATGCGTTGCCGTATTCCAGTTCTGATTTCCCTGTCTCTCATCCTGCCCACTATTGGCTGGGCCGCTCCGGAATTTCAATCCATACAACCACTGCTAAAAAGACATTGCCTGGAATGCCACAGTGGCGACAAACCCGCTGCCAAGATTGACTTTAGTGCTTTCCAGACTCAAAAACAGGCCATGGCCGCCGATGATATTTGGGAACGTGTACATGAAGTAATTCAGGGCGGCACTATGCCTCCGAATTCTAATCCCCCCCTGCCTGATGACCAACGCAAACAATTTGAGCACTGGTACGAACAGTCGTTTCTTCAAGTGACCGAGATCGTGCCGGGGGCATCCCCTTTACGCCATCTAACGAGGCGGGAATACCAAAATACGCTTGAAGACCTGTTGGGTATCCAATTAAATCAGGAGCTTGCTAAAGACGGCTTTCGATTCATGAAGCCACCGCCTTCGATCGTAGAGAAGATGCTTCCTCCGGACCCTCCTGGAGGCTCTGGATTCCGTAATGATGCGGCGGTAAGTTCTTTAGATCAGGCCAGTATTATTAAGATGCTTCAAATTGCCCGCTACAGCGTGGACCAGATCGATTCCTCTGACTCCGCCAAAGGGCTCGTATTTGGAAATGCAGAATCTGCCGAGGAACTACTCAGGTCTTTTGTCATCAGAGCCTTTCGACGACCGCCACAAGAGCAGGACATCACACCTTACCTGGCAATTTATCGAGCAAGCCGTTCCAACGGACATTCTCATGAAATTGCTATCAAAGATTCCTTGGTTGCCATCCTAACTTCACCAAACTTCCTCTATCGCATTGAAGGTGACGATTCATCAGCGGCATCGATATACCAAGTCCAATCATCCGAGTTGGCTGTTCGCCTAAGCTACTTCCTATGGTCCTCAACTCCGGATGCCTCGTTATTACAAGCGGGGATTAACGAATCTCTGCTGCAGGCGGAAACTCTGGAGTCTCAGGTAGACCGCATGCTGCAGTCTCCAAAGCTAAGAGAATTCTCACGCAATTTTGGCGGTCAGTGGCTGGGTTTCCATGAAGTTATCTCTGATCAAGTAATCAGTACAGGAAACAACAATGTCGTCAAACAACGTCTGGCCATGTACGACGAAGCACTTATGTACTTTGAATACCTCGTCCGAGAAAACCGAAGCATCTTCGAATTAATCGACTCGCAAGAATCGTACATCAATAAAATGTTAGCCGGCGTGTACGGAATTAAGGGTTTTCAATCTCCAGTCTCAACCCGTCTTGCTGGACGGGAAGACGCCCCGGACCCTTTGGTACTATGGCCTCACAATGACCTAAACCGAGGGGGATTCCTCACGATGGCGGCCTCGATGGCGATTACCTCTGCTCCTCAACGAACGAGTCCAATTCGGCGTGGAGTCTGGGTGCTGGATAAAATTCTTGGAACGCCTGTTCCGGATCCTCCTGCCGTAGTGCCTCCACTGGAAGATGCCCGTGTACCGGGCCGGAATCTCAGCGTACGGGAACAGCTCGAGTTACATACCGCCAACGAGAGTTGTCACAAATGCCACCAACATATCGATCCGTTAGGGTTGGGCCTTGAGAATTTCGGCCCCTTGGGACGATTTCGGCAAAACGGAGTGGATGCTACGGGAACCTTGCCTACAGGCCAATCTTTTACCACCCCGGCGGAGCTGAAAAAAATACTGATAACGCAATATCAAGAAGAAATTCGCAGTAATGTAACACGCCGAATGCTCGCCTACGCCCTGGGAAGACGATTACGATACTATGACCAGCCCGTAGTGGACGACATTATTGGTCAGTTAAAAGACGGAGGCGATCGTTTTCATGTCTTAGTGAAGGCGATCATTTCCAGCGTCCCGTTTCAATTTCGATCTGCAAATCAATAAACCAAATCGCGAAAACTACTACTCCTATTACAATAGAAGTCATGATGCAACAATCTTATCTAATCAATCGACGTCAGGTCCTGAGAGGGAGTGGTGCAGCCTTAGCCCTGCCATTACTGGACATCATGTCTCCAGCAATCCAGGCCAGCCCTCAGACCAAACCTCCGATTCGGCTAGGAGTGTTATACAAAGGGAATGGAGTACACCCTCCCTCCTGGGATATCAGTGGCACAGGCGAAACCGACTTTGAATTTTCCCCTTTGGTGAAGCCACTTGAGGAGATTCGCGACGATGTCTTGTTCCTTTCCAATTTGGACCATACAGAGGGTGGCTGGAGCCATCATAGTTGTGCCGTCGCTTTCCTTGGAGCGACAGGGTCCAATGGCCGAAACATCGATCGGCAACAACCAGAAACCATTGACCAGCTTATTGGTAGGCAAATCGGGAAGCAAACCCCACTATCTAGCCTTGAGTTGACATGCGACGGCATCTTTCTACCGGAACCTGTTACCAGCTATATCTCGTTTGACCAACAAGGGCGTGCCGTTCCTCGAGAGAGCGATCCGCAAATCGTATTTGATCGTATGTTCCGTGGCATCAACAACGGCTCCAGCAAGCGTCGCAACCTGAGCATACTCGATGCCGTCTTGGAGGACGCCAAACGCATAAGTCGTCAGGCCAGCACCGACGACCAACGCAAACTCAAAGCTTATCTAGAAGCCGTTCGCAGTGTGGAAAAGCAGATCCATGACATCGACAACAAAGCTGCAGACGAACGCTTCCAGCCTACCTCTGAGCCGCAATTCACCAGACCCGTGGTTTCCGAAAGCTTCCCTGCTCGCGTCAAAGCGCTTCTCGACATGATGGTATTAGCGTTTTGGACTGACACGACTCGTATGAGTTCCTTTCTCATGGCAAACTCAAGCAGCCGGATTGTGTTCGACTTCCTGGGTATTAACGAAGAGCATCATTACCTATCGCACTTTGTCCGAAATGCAGGAACTAAATACATCACACATTTCAACATGATCACCCAATGGCATGTTGAACAGTTTAAGTACTTAAGTCAGCGTCTAGCCTCCATCGAAGAGGCCGGAGAACGATTGCTCGACAATACCATGCTCATGTTTGGCTCCAGTATGAAACACGGGGATTACCACTCAGGACGCGATCTCCCAATCATTCTTTCCGGAGGTAAAAATGCCGGTATCAAGACGGGCCGCTGGCTGAAGTATCCTGACGCACAACCCTATGGGAATCTCCTAGCGGGTCTGGCAGAGCGAATGGGAGTAGACGCTACGAACTTCGGTTCATCGACAGCATCATTGGAAGGACTGGACCGGACGATGAATTACGACTTTGGCGTAAAGGACACCGGTAATTGGCTGGCCACAGCCAAGGGCAAGACATTGGAATTCAGTGGTCTTGTTCGCCCGACTACCGACCTAGAAAAAACAAACGTTTACTTCATCAGACTCTCTGACGGCTCCGATGTAAAACTGGACGCCAGTTTCGGGAACCTCAATGGTAAGCGAATTGACCATTATGTGGGTCGAGCCGCGAAAATCACGGGTCCGTTCAAGCAAGTTGCCGGCCAATTTGTAGTCACCAACATCGATAGCATCGAACTAGCAAGATAAAGTAGGCGCGGGCCATCCGACTGTTCATTATTTGCCGTGCGGTTATCATTTCAGTAAATAAATTAGCAACTTTGTAGTTTAGAATACATCTATAACCTGTCCTTCAAGCAGCTACATTTTAATGTTTCGTATACTGCAATTGACTTGCCTACTCTTTTCAGTCATCTCTTCTGGTGTTATCAACGCCAGCGATCGTTCACGTCCGACGCAAACTGGCAAATTGCTCATTCGATTTTGTGCTGACTGCCACGGCCCTGACGACCCCAAAGGGGAATTCAATTTACTGGCCTTGAATCAGGACATCGCTGACGGTATTGATGCAGATCACTGGCATGAAGTCCTGAACCAACTGGCCACCGGTGAGATGCCTCCGGAAGATGCTGAACAACTCTCGGATAAAGAGCGACAGCAACTAGTCACTTGGATCAGATCAGAACTCGACATCGCCGCTGAAAAAGCACGCGCAACCGGTGGACAAGTAGTCTTGCGTCGTCTCACGAAATACGAATACCAAAACACGATGCGAGATTTAATCGGCCTTCCGATCAATTACGCCAAAGATCTTCCACCGGAACCCAAGTCCTTAAGTGGATTCCTTAACAACGGACAAAACCTTCTAATGAGTCCGGTGCAAATGGAAACCTACCTACAGGTAGCGAAACGAGCTCTCGATCTGAGCTTTTCCAAACCATCACCGACGGAATCTTATCGCTATTTCATCGAAGCGCAATCGGAACGTACGGAAGACCAAAAGAAGCAAGCTACCGCCAGCAAAAAGGAAAACTCGGATCCTTCCAAATTCCCTCCCAAGGGCCTTTCCATGAAAGCAAGCCGGGTCAACGTAGGAGGAAAGGATGGTCTATTCGTTTTCCCTCTTAATTCGGAGGAATTTGCATTACGAAAAGCCAACCATCGGAGCTTTGACGGCGCATTGCTCGGCCCTACTTATCGACAACTCTACACACTCGACAAATGGCCCACTCAAGGCGAAATGTTGATTCGAATACGCCTAGCCGCTGCCAATGGAAAACCACACGTCACGATTGGAATGGGATACCGAGCCAGTGGTGCCGTCCTCAATGTGAAGCCCATCGGAGAGACTTTAGTCAACGGCTCGGCTGATTCGCCTCAGGTTCTAGAATATCGAATTCGCATGGAAGAGGTTCCTGTCTTCCTGAGCGGCAAACCAAAGTTTCGCGGTGAGATGATTTCAGTGGTAAACAATTCAACGTCCTCGGATGTTCTGCTCGACAGCATCGAGGTCGTTTACCCCGCACCTTCTCAGGACACTTCACACCCTGTTCTTGCAGAGCGAGCAGAGGGTATGACCGACGGTGAATTTGCGGAAGCAACCCTCCGTAAATTCGTACCTCTTGCTTATCGACGTCCAGTATCGGAACAAGAGTTTCATGAATTAATGGCTCTTTACACTGAGTTACAACAACGTCGCCCCGACTCAATGGAAGCACTTCGCGACACATTAGCAGTCGTCCTCAGTTCCCCACACTTCCTTTACGTGACAGAACCACGCTTGGAGAGCGAATCACGGGAACTCAATGCGTATGAATTGGCTACCAGGTTATCCTATTTCCTCTGGAGCACAACCCCTGACGAACAACTCCGCCAGCAAGCACACAGTGGTGAATTGCTTAAAGCGAGTGTATTAAGAAACGAAACAGAGCGCCTATTGAGTGACCAACGGGTAGAGCAATTCGTTCGCAACTTCACCTATCAATGGCTAGACATGAGTGCTCTGGATCGCGTTGCTGTCGATCCAAACTTATTCAAATTGTGGGATGCTGATTTAAAGAGAGACGTCGCTGAAGAAACATTTTCTTTTGTAAACTACGTTTTGCAAAGCGACGAATCAGCTCTCTCCTTTCTCAAATCTGATTTTGTCATGCTTAATGACCGGATGGCCGGGTTCTACGGATTCGAGGAAATACAGGGCTCCAACTTCAGACCGGTCCCGAACACTGCCATCCCAATTCGCAGCGGCCTGATTGGGCAAGCCAGCTTTCTCACCGGCAATTCAACGGGAGTTGACTCTCATCCCATCAAACGTGGTGTGTGGATCACCAGACAGTTATTGAACGACCCTCCCCCACCACCTCCACCAAACGTTCCTGAACTGGATGAATCACAACTAGAAGAGGGCCTCTCGGTCGCCCAATTACTAGCTGCACACCGAGACAATCCCGCCTGCAATGACTGTCACAAGAAGATCGATCCATGGGGAATCACCTTGGAAAACTTCAATGCCATCGGCCAGTTTCGTGAGAAAGACAGCCATCAAATCCCAATTGCTATTGATGTCACTCTTCCAAATGGAAACCAAGCAACAAATTCAGTCACCATGCAGGAGGTCCTACTTGAGACGAAAAAGGAAGAGTTTAGCAAAGCTCTTGTGGAAAATCTTTTGACCTATTCGCTAGGCCGCGAACTGGAATTCACTGATGCCAAAACGGTAGACCGCCTTAGCCAAGCCTTTATTCAGGATGGATATCGCCTAAAACCTCTCATAGTTCGCATTGTGACCGACGAAGCCTTCCGAATAAAATAATAGTATCCGCTATTCGCCTCAATGAGACCTTTTCAAATGACCACTAAATCCTGGCAAATCGATCGACGAACGCTCCTCAAAGGAGCTGGAATTTCGCTGGCCTTACCCCTCATGGAAGCGATGGCTTCTAAAGCGGACAAAACACGCATTCCAAACCGATCCTGTTTTATGTTCTTCCCCAATGGGGTTAGCCTTCCGCCTGAGTCGCACAAGGCACACAAGGATTGGCACTGGTTTCCTTCAGGTGACGGCGGCGACTACAAATTCACCAAGTCCCTGGCTCCGCTTGCACCTCACCGAAACGAAATCAGCATCCTCCAGGGACTTAGCCACCCACTAAGTCGAAAGATTGTCGGACATAACACCGCGGATGTTTTTCTTACCGGCGCTGATATCAGCGGCACCTACAACAATTCAATTTCTGTCGACCAAGTGATCGCGAGGGAAACTGAGAAACACACTCGAATCCCATCATTGGTATTATCCAGCGACAATGGGATTGGGTATACAGCTAGAACCGGTACGCTTTCATTTAACAAATCCGGCCATCCCATTCCGGCAGATGCGGAACCACGCCGGATTTTCAATCGTCTTTTTGGAACACCCGAAGGTGAAAGCCTTCCGGACCAACGCAGTCGTTTGAGGAATAAAGGGAGCATGCTGGATTACCTACTCGAGGACACATCGAAACTTGCCCGAAAGCTAGGCAATTATGACAAACGAAAGCTCGACGAATACCTCACTTCAATTCGTGAAGTTGAACAGCAGGTTGACCGTACTGAAGCTTGGCTTGAAGTAGCGAAACCACACGTCGACCCGATGAATGTCAATTTAATGGCAGGCACGGATGACCCAGCAGAATTTATCCGCACGATTTACGACCTCATGGCACTCGCGTTTCAAACTGATTCCACCCGCGTCGCCACTTACCAGATTGCCCGTGAAGACAGCCAGGGTGTGGGTGACAAATTCCCGCAGGCAATTGGGCTTGGTGGACACCATGGCCTTTCCCATGGAACGCGAAAAGAAAATGGCTATGAAAAGTGGGGACAGTATGACGAATTCCTGTCACAACAATTCAGCTATTTTCTCAGCAAATTAAAGTCCGTCGAGGAAGGTGATGCAACGCTGCTTGACCGCACCATGATTCTCTATGGATGTGGCACAAGCACTACACACAATGCCAACAACTACCCTATCGTCCTGGCAGGTGGAGCAAAGTGCGGTTTTAACCACGGGGCCATGCATCGCTTCACTGACGAGACTCCATTCGCGAACACTCACCTGACTATCGCTCAGAAGATGGGGCTCAGGATTAATCAGTTTGCTGATAGCACAGGAACACTTTCCAATTTGATCCTATAACTTTTTTCAGTACTGAAATGCCCCCCAAAGCCATTGCGTCGGGATGGAATAAATCATGCGTCAAGCAGTCATCTACACCTTCACGTTTATTTTGCTCGCTCCGGCCTTTCTAAATGCAGCGACTCCCCAGGAGACGCTGCGATCGTCCATCCAAAAGAGCATTCAGTTTGTAGAGGCCAAGGGAGTTTATTGGATTGAGTCTAAGAAATGCGTTTCCTGCCATCGCATAGGCAATATGATCTGGAGCCTTTCGGCGGCGAAAAAGAAAGGTCTGCAAGTAAGCGACCAACTCGACGAATGGATAAAATGGTCCAACACCGATGTGCAACGCAAGAAAGACAATGGCGAAATCATCGGCCACCTCAATAAAACTGGCGTGGTCCAAATCATCCAGACGAATACACTTTCTGGCACAGAGCGAGCTACCGAATTAACTAAGACAATCCTTCCACTCATCCTCCCTGATCAAAATGAAGACGGTTCATGGAAACCGGGCGGACAACTACCATCGCAGAAGCGTGACAAGGCGGAGACCACTCAGGTCACTACCATGTGGATAGCCCTGGCGTTGGTCCAGAAGACTCCAAATACTGAGCCACCAGAACAGTTAGTGAAAGCCCTTCAATACATCGAGGATCTACCGAATGGAAAGAGTGCGGAATGGTACGTTGTCCGTTCCCTTCTGGAAAGAGCGCAGGGCAACGATGAGCAGGCCGAGAGTCAAATTGCAGCACTAGTCGCGGCGCAGAAGGAAGATGGCGGTTGGGGATGGAATTTAGAAGAAGCAAGTGATGCATTAGCTACTGGCATGGCACTTTACGCCCTTAGCAAAGCAAACTCGAGCAAGGAAGTCGCAGACTCGATTGACAACGCCCAACAGTTTCTGATTTCAACCCAGCAAGACGACGGGAGCTGGAAAGTCAATGGCACCAAGATCAACAAACGAGATGCCCCTATCGAAACTTCGATTTACTGGGGAGCTACTTGGGCAGTGCTAGGGCTAAGCGAAACACTTCCATAGAGTTCTCATGCAAATTCCTCTCCTTGTTAAACTCCTGACATTCCTCACGTTCATTCCTTTTGTGAACGTCAATGACGATCCGTACGTTGTGGTCCTGGGAATCGCACAGGATGGCGGCTATCCGCATGCGGGGTGCAACAAGGAGTGCTGCCAAGAACTATTTAACGACCGCAAAAAAGGTGCCTTGGTTTCCTGCCTGGCAATTGTCGACCCGCAAACCAATCAGCGTTGGATTCTCGACTGCACTCCGGACTTTCCACAACAACTCGCAAATCTCAATAGACTTGAACCTCATGCAAAAGGGCACCCGTTGGTCGATGGTATATTTCTGACGCATGCTCATATCGGGCATTACAGTGGGATGATCCATTTAGGCCGCGAAGTAATCGGAGCTCGGTCCGTGCCCGTCTATACGATGCCTCGCATGAACAAATTCCTCAAAACGAACGGTCCTTGGAATCAACTGGTTCAATTACAGAATATCGAATTGAAGGACATGCAGGCAGATTCCGCCATCAGACTCAATGATCGCCTGGAGATCGTCCCGATTCTCGTCCCACATCGTGACGAATACTCAGAAACCGTAGGCTTTCGAATCCATGGCCCCCGAAAATCTGTGCTCTTTATTCCAGACATCGACAAGTGGAGCAAGTGGAATCTCTACATTGAAGCATTGGTCGAGGAAGTTGAGCGTTCCTACATAGACGGAACTTTTTTTAGTGAAACGGAGCTCCCCAATCGATCAATCGAGGAAATACCGCATCCGTTGATTGAAGAGTCCATTCAGAAGTTCATTAAAATGCCGGACAAGGTGCGCGACTCCATCCACTTCATTCACCTAAACCACACCAATCAGGCACTACGCAAAGGCACAGAAGCTCGGAGATACCTCAATAGCTCTGGGATGCATGTTGCAAAAGAACTCGACATATTCAAACTTTAAAGCAGTTCAGAACGCACGTTCACAAATGCTTGAACAGCTCGAGCTAAATCTTCACTACTATGACTGGCTGAAATTTGTGTACGAATCCGCGCCGTACCCTCAGGTACGACAGGGTACGAGAAGCCGATCACGTAAACTCCCTTGGCAAGCATGGCGTCCGCAAAGCGAGTTGCCAAGGCTGCGTCCCCGAGCATGACAGGAACGATCGGATGTTCACCAGGAAGAATATCAAATCCTTCGGCAGTCATGCGTTGACGAAACTCAACAGTATTCTGCTCGAGTCTATCTCTTAGCTGAGTCGATTCGGTGAGCAATTCAAGGGCCTTTAGCGATGCGCCTACAATCGGCGGCGCTACAGAATTCGAAAACAGATAAGGCCTCGAACGCTGACGTAAGAGTTCAACAATTTCCTTACGACCGCTGGTATATCCGCCGGACGCGCCACCAAGAGCCTTCCCCAGAGTCCCTGTGATCACATCGATCCGACCAAGGCAATCATGATATTCATGAGTTCCCCGTCCCTGCTTTCCCATAAAGCCGACGCTGTGAGAATCATCCACCATGACCATGGCATCATACTTATCGGCCAATTCACAGATATCTGGGAGCTTGGCAATATACCCGTCCATGGAAAACACACCGTCGGTAGCAATCATCCGAAAACGAGCAGACGAGGCTGCTTTCAGTTGAGTTTCCAAGTCTGACATGTCGCTATTGGCATATCGGAATCGGCTCGCTTTGCACAACCGAACTCCATCAATGATGCTGGCATGGTTAAGTTGGTCACTGATGATTGCATCCTCTGGCCCAAGTAATGTTTCAAACAGACCACCGTTTGCATCAAAACAGGATGTGTAGAGAATCGTATCTTCAGTTTGCAGGAATTCGGTGAGCCGTTGCTCAAGCGTGGTGTGAATCGCCTGTGTGCCACAGATAAAACGAACGCTCGAGAGGCCATATCCCCATCGATCGAGTGCTTCATGAGCCGCCTGAACAACTTTCGGATGATTCGCCAGGCCGAGATAGTTATTAGCACACATATTGAGCACCGGAGGTTCTGCACCAACCTGTATACTGGCTCCTTGTGCCGAGCTAATCACTCGCTCTGATTTATAAGTGCCTGCTTGTCGTATTGACTCAATCGTCTGAGCCACCGCTTCTCGCAATTGTTGCTTCATCTTATATCCTTTGATTCACCACCCTCACCCTACCGGTGTGGCTTCCATTTATTGCTCTGGAGTTGCCCAATCCAGCAGTACTTTGCCGCTTTCACCACTTTGCATGACAGAGAATCCCTCTTCAAAGTCATCCACATCAAATCGATGGGTTAGGACCGGTGAAATGTCCAGTCCTCCTTGTAGCAATACCGTCATCTTGTACCACGTCTCGTACATTTCCCTGCCATAGATCCCTTTGATGGTCAGCATATTAAACACAACTTTATTCCAGTCGATGGCGATCGGTTTGGACGGGATGCCGAGCATGGCAATTTTTCCACCATGAAACATGTTATCCAGCATTGCCGTAAATGCCGCCGGACTACCAGACATCTCCAATCCCACATCAAAACCACCGGTCATTCCCACTTCACTCTGCACATCCTGCAACTCTTCATTAGCCACATTGACGACGCGAGTAGCTCCCATTCTTTGCGCCAACTCAAGCCGATAAGGATTGAGGTCCGTCACCACAACATTCCTCGCACCTGAAAATCGACAGACGGCAGCCGCCATGCAACCAATCGGCCCCGCTCCGGTAATCAACACATCTTCGCCGAGCAGCGGAAACGACAAAGCCGTGTGGACCGCATTTCCGAATGGATCAAATAAGGCTGCCATATCCAAGTCAATAGCAGCCGCATGTTTCCAGACATTAGTCATTGGAAGTGCTATATACTCTGCGAAAGCACCAGAGCGATTGACACCAATCCCCTTGGTGTCGTTACACAGGTGGCGACGACCGGCGAAGCAGTTGCGGCATCGCCCGCAAACCACGTGCCCTTCTCCCGACACAACGTCTCCGGGTTGAAAGTCGGCGACATTACTACCCACTTCAATGACCTGCCCAACAAATTCGTGACCTACGACCATCGGCACTGGAATCGTCTGGCGTGCCCATTCATCCCAGTTGTATATATGCAGATCGGTACCACAAATACCTGTCCGAAAGACCTTAATCAGGACATCATTGATACCGACTTCCGGCATCTCAACATCTTCGAGCCAGAGCCCCGGTTCTGCGTGGTGTTTGACGAGTGCTTTCATCACAGCACTCCTTGGATTGATAGACTAATTTCTCGAGTAACCCACGGAATCATAACGTTTCCTACTCAATAGTACATCTCTTTCCTACCGAAACTCGGCAAATACTGAGCTGTATAGTTCAATGTATTACCATAAACGTTTACTAAGCAACTGAGCCTCGAGTAAAATAATCACATCGACTGATTAAATACCGTAAGGACAAACCGTGCTTTCTATAACTGGATCCTCTCAGAGCAGCCATTGTGACCGTCTATCGCGACGAAGTTTCCTGCGTATCGGTTCGCTTGGGATGGGTACGGGCATTTGCCTGAGCGACTTATTGCAAGCCGGTGTGGATACGCCAGCGACAAAATCAGTGATCATGGTCTATCTATGTGGAGGGCCTACACAGTTTGAAACATTTGACCCTAAACCAAATGCGCCCGTCGAAATCCGCGGCTCTTTTCAACCGACACAAACGACGGTTCCCGGCGTTCAATTTTGTGAGCTTCTTCCTAAGCTGGCTGCGATGAATGATAAATTCTCCATCATCCGGTCGATAGTAGGTATGGAGAACCGGCACGAGTCGTTTCAATGTTACACCGGGCGAGCTGGCGGGCGCCCACAGGACAGTGAACCGGCAGGAGGCTGGCCGACTTTTGGCTCGATTGTGTCAAGAGAACTGGGGGCTGGAAGCAATGGTGCTCTCCCGTATATCGATGCCTCTCCTAAAATGAGCTATAAGCCCTATGCAAATCGCGGGATTCATGACAACGCATCCAAAACGTCCTGGCCTGGTTTCACTGGCATGAGTCACGTTCCCTTTGCCGTCGAAGCAGATGTCAAAAAGGATCTTGTTCTCAATGGAATTAATCTGTCACGATTGAGTAACCGTGAACAGCTTCTAGAGCAGATTGATAATATCCGCCAATCTACCGAGACAGCCGGAATAGACTCTTTTCAAAAGAAAGCTTTCGGAATTTTGACGTCAAGCAACATGGCTCAAGCTTTGGATCTTGAAAAGGAAGACAAGAAGGTTCGGGACTGGTATGGAGACACGGTCACTACCGACCCAGCTTTTGGTGCTCCTCCCCAAAGTGCTCAGCATCTACTATTGGCTCGCCGCCTTGTCGAAGCCGGAGTTCGCTGTGTCACGGTAGCCTTCGGGGCATGGGATTGGCACAGCAATCGCGAAGGTACAATCGAGTATCTTTCAAACAGGTACCTTCCTAACTTTGACCGAGCAATCTCCGTATTATTGACGGACCTGGAACAACGAGGTCTATCCGATCAAGTTCAGGTTGTTGTTTGGGGAGAATTTGGTAGAACGCCTCGCATCAATGCCAAAGGTGGTCGGGATCACTGGGAACGCACCCAATCTATCCTTGTGGCTGGAGGAAATGTTCAAGGCGGATGCACGTTGGGCACGACCGATAAACAGGGAGGCGTCCCGATCGAAAGACCGGTTCACGTCCAGGAAGTCTTCGCCACGATTTATCAACACCTCGGACTGGATGTCAACGCAGTTAAGATTCCAGATCTAAATGGGCGGCCACGCTATTTAGTTGATGAGAATCGACAACCCATTCAGGAAATCTTGGCTTAACGATCGCTTGAACTGTTGCTGCTGGACCAATTTCCGCCACTGTTGGAAAATTGGTAAAATGACAGTTCCATCTTTATCACACTACCTCGACTGACCAAGAGAACATGAACTCACTTAAATCTTTTCTCACACTTGTACTACTTTCGTTGTTAGCCACCTCCGCTGTGCTAGCCGAACCTCCTGAATTCGAAGCGTCCAAGAGCAAGGAGAAAATCAAAGTCTTCATCCTGGCAGGTCAATCTAACATGGAAGGCCGCGGATTCCCCGAACCTCTCACATGGCAGATCGGCCAGGAAAAGTATCGCGAGCGTTATACCCACTTCATCCAAGACGGAAATTACGATCAGTTCATCAAAACAGTAAATGAAACTAAGGACCCTAACGATCGCCGCAAAACTCCGACCTATTTATGGAGCGAAAGAAAAGACGTCTGGATTAATTACCTTGGGAAACATGGGAATCTGAAAGTTGGTTACGGGGCTCCCAATGAAGGATTTGGGCCTGAATTCAATTTTGGTCATGTGGTGGGCAATCATTATGACGAGCAGGTTTTGATCATCAAGACGTCCTGGGGCGGACGAGCGTTAGCTCAGGGTTTCATGCCGCCCTCCAGCATGCCATCTGCAGCCGAGTTTGAAGTTTTGACCACAGAAGAAAATGCGAAGAATACGGAATGGAATGCCAATCAGAACGAACGTATTACCAAAAACAACCTGAAGATTATGGAAGAGAATAAAACGGCAGAAAAGAAGAAGCCATTACAGAAGTTTAAACCACGCCCCATGGTTTCTGTCGAAGAGTATCAACAGCGATACGGTATAGACTATCGCAACATGGTGAGCGAAGTCCATGAATGTCTGGCAAACCTCAAAGAGCGATTTCCCGGTTATCAGGGGCAGGGATATGAAATCGAAGGGTTTGTTTGGTTTCAGGGCTGGAACGACCAATACAACGATCGCTGGCTTTCCTACGAAAGCAACCTTGAAAACCTAATTCGGGATTTACGCGACGAATTTGATGTCCCGGAGATGAAGGTCGTAATCGGTGAAATGGGACATGACGGACCTAATGAACCACAAGTTGACTCACCTCGCTCTATCATCATGGCCGCTCAGCAAGCCGTTGCAAAGAATCCTGAATTTCGCTCGACTGCTATCTGTGTGAACACCCGTCAGTATTGGGACATGGATGCTCATAACATTTACCATGGCCCCGGTGGCTGGAGTAAGGATATCGACAAATGGCGTCAATTTGGAAACGACCGACCTTATCACTATTTAGGCAGCCCTTGGTTCTTCGCACAGACGGGAACAGGATTCGGTGAGGCCATGGTCAAGTTGGTTAAACGAGGTAAGTAACCCCACTGGATTCGTGGATTATCACCTAAATACTCTGGAGGCCGGTGAATGACCTTAGTACTCGGAATCGACATTGGTACCACCACGATCACTTCGATCGCCGTAGACGCTGCGAGTGGATCTATTGTTGAACGGGCAACAACGTCAAACGATGCCAAATTCAATGACCGACCAGCAGGTCGCAGTGAATGGGATGCCAATCGCATCGTCACACAGGCCATGCAATGCGTGAAGGACGTAGTGTCCAGATTGGGGCCCAAGTCATCCGAGATTGCCGGCATCGGGATGACCGGCCAACAGCACGGCATGGTACTGGTCGATCGTCAACTAGACCCAGTTTCTCCCTACATCAACTGGCAAGATCAACGCGGCAATGAATTGGACAGCTACGGAACGCCCATTGTCGAAAGTTTATGTAGTCGGCTAAGTGACGACCAATACCAACGACATGGCTGCTACCTCCGTTCCGGCTTCATGAACGTGACGCTGTATTGCCTGGCTCAACAAAACCTCCTGCCTGCCGAATCTCGTGCTGCTTTTATCATGGATCTGGTTGCAAGCCGTCTATGTGACGCCCCCCTAGTCAGTGACCCCACGGCCGCTGGAAGCGCTGGACTACTAGACATTCAATCAAATCGCTGGGACTCAAACGCTTTACAGACCCTAGGAATTCCCGAAGAAGTTTTACCTGAAGTCCGATCCGTTCGAGACACGGTGGGCAACGTGACTCCCGAAGTCGCTCGGGACACTGGCTTGCCAGAGGGAATCCCAGTCTTCGTTCCAATTGGTGACAATCAGGCTAGCTTTCTGGGAAGTGTCGCTAATCGACACTCACAGTTAGCCATCAACGTCGGGACAGGCGGGCAGGTCTCGGCCTACAGTGATAAAACCGGCGAACACGCTTCACTGGAAGTAAGGCCATTTCCTTACGGAGGCTTTTTACTTGCCAATGTCGGAGCCTGTGGAGGGAGAAGCTTTGCGGCCCTGGAATCTTTTTTCCAGGCGGTCGCTAGAGACGTCTTCGGCATGACCCCAGACGAATCGGCCTTCGAACGAATGAAAGAGCTGGCGAATAATATTTCACCTGATGCCCCACTGCCAGTATGCTCTCCCATTTTTACAGGTACGCGACAGGATCCAACTCAAAGAGCCTCTTGGTCAGGATTGAGCCCGGATAACTTTACCCCTGCACTCATGACTCGCTCGCTCCTGGAAGGAATGGCATCTTCTTTTAACGAGGGCTTTGCAGCTATCCTGTCGTGTGGCGTAACCGGCCTGCAGGAGATTGTTGGAGCAGGCAATGGAATTCGGGAGAACCAAGTCCTGCAAAGTTGTATCGAATCTCAATTTAATATGCAGATTCGTATACCCAAACAAAGTGAAGAGGCTACTTTTGGTGCCGCCATCACAGCGGCTATTGGCTGTGGCATCCTTAATGATCTCTCAGATTCCTCTCAGTGGATTCATTACGATTAAATATCATGAGCATTAAATCCAATTTCACCCTTTCCTTCTTCTTACTCCTCTGTGCTCTGACCACCTTACAAGCCAGTGAAGAGCAAGTCACGGTCGAGTTTAATCAACACATTCGGCCGCTCTTGTCCAACAAGTGCTTTACATGCCATGGCCCGGATGCGAACAAGCGAGAAGCGGGATTACGTTTAGACCTGCGGGAATCGGCCATCGCAACGCTGGATTCCGGGGTCCAAGCCATTACGCCGGGCGTCCCTGAAGAAAGTGAAGTTTGGGCTCGAATTAATTCTGGAGACGAATTTACACGCATGCCCCCTGCTGGTCATGGGGATCCACTTTCAGCAACCGAAAAGTCCCTAATCCGCAATTGGATTAAGCAAGGTGCCAAATATCAGACTCACTGGGCATTCAACAGTCCTGAACGCACTCCTCTGCCGACTGTTAAGCAAACCCGGTGGCCCGAAAACCCGATAGACTATTACATATTGCGAAAGCTGGAACAGAATGGCCTCAGCCCAAGCAGTCCGGCATCCAAAGAAACGCTAATCCGTCGGCTCGCGTTTGACCTTACAGGGTTACCTCCTTCACTCAGCGAGATCGATCGTTTTCTCGCGGATCAGTCTGATGATGCATATCAACGTCTTGTAGAACAATATCTGGCATCTCCAGCTTATGGTGAAAATCTTGCTTCAGTTTGGCTGGACCTAGCCAGATATGCCGACACGAATGGCTATCAATACGACACTGAACGCAAGCACTGGGTCTGGCGTGATTGGGTCATCCATGCATACAACCAAAACAAATCCTTCGATGACTTCACCAAAGAACAGATTGCCGGAGATCTCATCCCAAACTCCACACCTGAACAAATACTGGCTACAGGGTTCAACCGAAATCATGGAATCACAATCGAAGGGGGAGTTATCGGTGAGGAATATCGGACGGAGTATGTCATGGACCGTCTCATCACTACCAGTAGCGTGTGGATGGGCTTGACCGTCGGATGCGCAAGATGCCATGACCACAAGTATGACCCAATTAGCCAAAAAGAGTTTTATCAACTCTATGCATTCTTTAACCTCGTTCCGGAACGAGGCCAAAGTGGGTTTCAGCCACAAATGCAAATCAATTCCCCGCTGGCTTCCTCTCGAATGCAAGCATTGACCGGTCGCATTCAGAACTTAGAGGCAAGTTTACCTGCGGCTCGAGAAGACCTCAGTGGGCTAGAGGATTGGGCCAAGAGTATTGCCAGCAGTGGAAATACCTGGCACGTTCAGAAACCTGACTCCGCCAAGTCATCCGGCGGGACCACCATCACCCCTCAAGAAGATCAATCTCTATTGGTTTCAGGTGTGAATCCACAGAAAGACATTTACACGATTACCTATGAGACCACTCAAACCAACATTACCGCCATCAGGCTCGAATGCTTGACGCATCCATCGCTACCTGGCGGTGGCCCCGGTCGTCATACCAATTCAAACTTCGTCTTAACAGGCATAGAACTGACAGCTTCGCCTACCAACAAGCCAGAGCAGTCACAAAAAGTGACTTTCCGAGAAGCAAAAGCGGATTATAACCAGGCGAATTGGCACGTAAGCTCTGCCTTAGACCCCAATACCGCAACGGGCTGGGCCGTCGATGGCCCAACTCGCAAGCTGCCAGCCACGGCCATTTTCATTGCTGAAAAGCCCTTTGGTTTTGATGCAGGTACGACTCTGAATTTGACGCTTAAGCACGAAGCCAGTTTCGGGACGCATGGGATCGGCAGGCCTCGCATCAGCCTTTCCACGTCGGACCCGAAAGGACTCAGCTTTCAAGGACTGGATGGTGCGATCGTTGACGCTGCTCGGGTAACACCGCAGAAACGAACCGCCATCCAACAACAGCTTCTTCAAGAACATTACATAGCAAATCACGGCCCGGCCCAGGCGATCCAAGTGGAGCTCGCCAGATTGCGTCAGCAGCAATCACAGGGATTCCCTCAAACAATGATCATGCGTGATCAACCCGGAATCCGAACAACCCACATCTTAAACCGAGGGCAGTATAACGAGCCTACCGACGAAGTTCAGGCTGGAACTCCTACTGTACTTCCAGGCATGGATAACCAATCCCCTGCAAACCGTTTAGGACTCGCCAATTGGCTGATGTCTCCACAACATCCCTTAACTGCCCGCGTTGCCGTTAATCGCTACTGGCAAATGTTCTTTGGCAACGGATTGGTAAAAACCGCTGAGGATTTTGGTAATCAGGGTGCCCTCCCCAGTCATCCTCAGCTGCTTGATTATCTGGCTCTTGAATTCCAACATTCAGAGTGGGATATCAAACATCTGCATCGATTAATTGTCAGTTCAGCAACCTACCAGCAAACATCTCATGTAGGTCGAGATAAGTACATCGCCGACCCGGAGAATCTGCTTTTAACACGTGGGCCACGAATGCGTTTAACTGCAGAACAAGTTCGAGACAACGTCTTGGCAGTTAGTGGACTGTTGCTTAATACCGTAGGCGGCCCGAGTGTTTACCCTTATCAACCCAAAGGGATCTGGCTGGAACTGAACAATCGCCCCGGCTATTCGCGGGCGTATCCTCAGGGGACCGGGAAGCAGCTGTACCGCCGTAGCCTCTATACATTCTGGAAACGGACCGTCCCTTCTCCAATGATGAAAACTTTAGACGCACCGGAACGGGAGTTTTGCACGTTAAAACGTTCTCTAACCAATACTCCTCTGCAATCGCTACTGTTACTCAATGGAATTCAGTTCGTGGAAGCGGCTCGCCACATGGCGACTGCAGTACTTCATCAGCCATTCGAATCTGACTCTCAGCGTATAAGCCATGCCTTTCGTGTCGCTACTGGGCGACACCCGGATAACACCGAACTTGAATTACTGCTAGAAGCCTTCCAGCAGCAGGCAAATGATTTCCAGAACGATACCGAATCGGTAACTAATTTGTTATCCGTTGGGGATTCTCCCGTGGATACCAGTCTAAATGCAGTCGAATTAGCGACATGGACAGCACTCTGCCGAATTCTCTTGAACCTCGATGAATCAATAACAAAGGGGTAAGCCAATGAAGTCCAATCCAATAGAACAATCTCATTTACTCACCAATCGCCGACAGTTTTTCGGCAAGGCCAGCACAGGTATCGGCGTCGCTGCATTGTCATCTATGCTTCAAGCAGATAAGCCAAACGGACAAGCCAAGGCACTTCCGGGATTGCCACACTTTGCTCCTAAAGCGAAACGGGTGATCTACTTGTTGCAGTCCGGAGCTCCTTCACAGGTTGATCTATACGACTACAAACCATCACTGGAAAAACTGCACCTACAGGAATTGCCGGAAGACGTGCGCAAAGGGCAGCGTCTAACGGGAATGACAGCCCGACAAGCTAAATTCCCTCTGGTGAAATCCCCGTTCAAATTTCATCGACACGGAGAATCTGGAATGTGGCTCAGCGAATTGCTTCCACACTTGGGTGGTGTCGCGGATGACTTGTGCAAGATTACCTCGATGCACACAGAAGCCATTAATCACGACCCGGCCATTACCTTTTTCCAGTCTGGGCATCAGCAACCAGGCAGGCCAAGTCTTGGATCCTGGTTAAGTTACGGACTCGGCAGTGAAACGGAAAATCTCCCCTCTTTCGTGGTCATGCTAACAAAGAACAGTTTCAATCAGGCTCAGCCGATTTATGACCGTTTGTGGGGCAGCGGTTTTCTCCCCTCTAGGTTCCAGGGCGTCAAGCTTCGAAGCCAGGGTGACCCAGTACTGTATCTGAATGATCCGGCAAAACAGGACGCCAAGTCTCGACGTAATCTTCTCAATAGCATTGCAAAACTCAATGCCAAACGCGAGGCTGAAATCGGCGACCCGGAGATTAACACGCGCATCGCGCAGTATGAAATGGCCTATCGGATGCAGATGTCGGTGCCTGAACTGGCCAATATTAACGACGAACCGGAAAGCACGTTCAATATGTATGGAGATGCGGCTAAAGAACCAGGTACGCATGCATACAACTGCCTAATGGCCCGACGTATGGCTGAGCGTGGCGTCAGATTCATACAAGTCTTTCATCGAGGCTGGGATCACCACAGTAATTGTCAGGGCAACCTACCAACGTTGACAAAACAAACCGACCAGGGGTCAGCCGCATTGATTGCTGATCTCAAACAGCGAGACATGCTAAAGGACACTCTGGTCATATGGGGCGGAGAATTTGGACGAACCGTTTATGCTCAGGGGAACCCTGCCAGCTTTGGTCGTGACCATCACCCTCGCTGTTTTTCGATTTGGATGGCAGGGGGTGGAATCAAGGGAGGACTCACATACGGTAAGACCGACGACTTCTGCTACAACGTGGTTGAGAACGGAGTCCATGTTCATGATTTCCATGCAACGATTCTGCATCTCATGGGCATTGACCATGAACAATTGACCCATCGATTCCAGGGCCGCGACTATCGGTTAACCGACGTGCACGGCAACGTCGTTGACGGAATCATTGCGTAGAGAGAATGGGAGTTCATTGCTGTCCTGGCAATAAGCCAACCGGCTTTCCATCGAGCTGCCACTCGGCCTGAACCTTCACATCCAAGTGTTTTAATGCCGTCGCGACCAGATCCACGAGGTAGATTGGCTGCGTCAACTTGCCTTTGGCGGTAGATTCACCGCTGACGATGAAATAGATATTGTGAATATTGGGCAGCTTGTGTCCACTGCCATGCCCTTTCCCTTCTCCACCATGATCGGAGGAGATTAGCACAAGCCAGTCTTCGCGGTCATAATTCCGTCGAGATTTCACCGCCGCCATTAACCGACCAACATGTTGATCAACGGTTTCAATGGCTTTCATGTACTGGGGCACAGCCGGATGAAACCCGAAACGATGGCCATTTTCATCGGTTGCTCCAAAATAAACCATGGTCGCTCGAACGTCTTCTTCGGCTAAGACTTTGATAGCTCGGTCCGCACACTTTTTATCGAATTGCGTGTATCCGTCGGAACCATGAGCCTCGAGGCCAACACGTACGTCTGCTTGAGATACGATGTATTTATCGATTGGGTACCAGTCGATAAAAGAAGCGGTCCGGTAATCGGGATATTGTTGTTTCAGTAAATTGAAGAAGTGAGGGTAACGATCGATGCGACGACCACCAAACTCGTTATCGTGGACGCCATGTTTATCGGCCCAAACACCCGTTAGGTAGCTTGTCCAACCCGGGCCGCTAATGGTGTCATTTTTTTGATATCGAGTGCCAAGAATTTTGCAGACATTGGTATACGAGCCATTGGCCTTTAGTGCGTCAATATGAGGCGTGTTTGCTGCATCAAGTGCGTCAGTACGAAGCCCGTCGATACCAATCGCTAACACATGCTTAGTCCGCTCGGCAGCTTGAAGTACGCTACTACAAATGCAAATTACAGCAATGATAGCTAGTGATTTACGATTCATTTTATTTACTTCCCAGTCCTTTCAACTCAATCATTGCTTTTCCCATAGCATCGCCAATCAGGAAGTAGCTTTCGGCGTTGCCAAACCAATGATGGCCATGGCCGACGTTGGGTGATTCCTCTTTCGGTCGGGCAAACTGAGTGGTCTTTACAAACACGGCATTAGCTAGCTGTTGAGCAGCGTCTTTTTGAGCCAGACGGATTTGCTTCATGTTGTCGCTTGCCTCTTCACCCATATTGCCTGTCTCTCCGATCACCACAGGAAGTTGCTCGGCGCCCAGTGATTTACGCACGTCCGTGACCAAATTCACTAGATTGGTTTCGTATTGCGCCAACGCATCTTTGTCAAACATATCATTCCATCCCTGAAACCAAACAAAACCAGCAAGTTCGTAGTTCTTCCCCAGCTTGGGAAATTCCGTTTGCATGGCAGTTAATCCTTGCTGGATTTCGTCGAGCATTTGTTTGTAGTAGGGCCCAACTTCACCTCCACTCGACGGTGGTCTGAAATCCTTGTAGATACTCTTACCTCCCCAAGCAGTTTTAATGAGTAAGACGGGTTGTTTGGTGGCATCGCCGATGAGGTGCCCGAATTGAAACTCAGGTCCGATGTGATGTTTTCCCGAATAGCTTGTAAATCCGATCGAGAGTCCACCTCGTTTGGTTTCCTCTTTGGTTACGTGGCGAACAAAGACGTCATCGCGAACGACGTAGTTTCCTTGTGGATCTTTTATATGGGCGTAAACTTCCTTCATTTTTGGATTCTGCATTACGTTGTTAAGAATCCCTTTGCCGCCGTTGTAGTACATGGGGTGATCTAAATCCACAACCCCCTGTCCTTGCATATTCGACTGACCTGCAAGGATATAAACCTGGACTTTGCCAGCGGCCCATACAGGCTTTACGAAGGTAAGAGTGGCCAGGAACAATAAGGCAAACTTCATAATGAATCTTTCATGACAAATTAAACAATGACTTGAACTCTACCATGAGTATATCTAACCAATCGTTGTGATAAGGACAAACTCAAGGCTGCCCCAACCTTTCATCAAGCCATTGATTCGCGTAAGGAATCCATAGTTTCATATCAATACCATGAGAACTCGGATACAGTTTTAATCCCTTGTCGTCCGAACCAACGCGTTCAAATAATGGCTGCACTGAGGAATCTAAAGGAAAGACATTGTCAAATTCTCCGTTCAGCATCAAAACTGGTGCTTTGATAAACGGGGCAAGCGCCGTTGGATTAACTTCGTTCCTAACAGTTCCTCCAATAGCTCCCCCAACAACTAAAACGCCCGCTTGAAATCGCGGATCGGTTGCTAATGGTAACACGCCCATAAACGCCCCCATACTCGTCCCCATATAGGACATTTTTTCGACCGCGATATCGTCCCTAGTCTCCAGATAATCAACAATTCGAGACACATCTTTGGTGAGTTGAATATACCAATCCCTTCTTGCATTCTCTCCTGATTTAGGAATCTCATTTCGGTCGAACATCCCTTGGTAATTCGCAATGACCACAACACGTCCAGACTTAATAATTTCTCTAATAAATCGCCCTCCTGCGCCGTTGGACTTCGAATCATAGGTACCAATTCGTTGCGCATCTGCTCCTGGGACAAAGACAATTGGCTGATATTTTTCTTGCGGTTTACGTGGAAACAATAGGGAAATAGCAAGTCTCTCATTTCCATAGGCGGTTCTTACATGAACCTGCTCTTCCCGATATTCCTCATCCGATGGTCGCAAATCATCCGTGAGTAGTTCTATGCCTAAGTCCCCATTACGG
>Ga0066378_10000029_pt1 | contig 55322 bp, 43 predicted proteins | sample Knorr_S23_td_DCM_FD_70947 | JGI IMG/M metagenome (GOLD analysis project Ga0066378, IMG submission 70947) | Marine microbial communities from Southern Atlantic Ocean transect - Knorr_S23_td_DCM_ad_71m_LV_A | ecosystem: Environmental > Aquatic > Marine > Oceanic | place: Southern Atlantic ocean...
CCCCCCTCAAACCCATAGCGTAAAGACGGAATTCGACCTCTGGGCGAACTTGAGATCACACCAATGCCCCACATCGGAGCTCCGCAGGTTTAGTCTTGCTCAGCCAATACCCACAAGCTTGCTTACCACACTCCTCCAAAAAAGCAGCGGTCATGGCGAAAAAGAAGATAACCCCGATGATGCAGCAGTACTTCGACGTGAAGCGAAATCTTCCTTCGAACACGCTACTTCTTTTTCGTTTGGGCGACTTCTATGAAATGTTTCACGAAGACGCGAAAGTCGGGGCCCAACTGCTAGGTATAACTCTTACCAAACGCAGCGATTACAAGATGGCTGGCATTCCCTTTCATGCAGCCGAGCAATATATTGGCAAAGCTCTGCAGGCAGGAAAGAAGGTGGCTATATGCGATCAGGTGGAAACGCCAAAGCCTGGAAAGCTGGTCAAGCGCTCCCTAACGCGAATCCTGACGCCTGGAACTACGATCGAGGACAATCAACTCGAATCGAATAGAAACCACTATCTCGCCGCTATCGAGTTCGACGTTAAGGAAGCAGAACTCGCTTGGCTGGACTTGTCTACAGGCGAATTCCAAATAGCCAGTGGGAAATCGATAGACGATCTCATGCCCGTCCTCACATCGATCGATCCGGCAGAGGTTCTCATAATCGAGGGGGAAGAAAACCGCTGGAGAGCCATGGCCCACGATGGATCGAGCCACGATGAACTAATCCATTTCCTAGCGACTAGAGCGGTTACCGAGATTCCTGGCTTTCATTTCGACGCGGACTCCGGGGTCCAATCGGTCTTGGACACCCTCGGAGTTATCAATCTCGAAGGCTTCGGTATCGATAAGAGCCATTCCGCCCTGGGATGCGCGGGCGCCGTTCTCCACTACGTGACGGAAAATCTTCGCTCGAAGCCGGAAAACCTTTCGTCAATAAAGGAATACAGTAGCGATAGTGCCCTCCTCCTAGATCCGGCAACCCTTCGGAATCTGGAAATATTCCGGTCAACCCGAGGGACTCGTGAAGGCAGCCTTTTACAAGCGATTAGCCGGGTCAAAACCGCTTCCGGAGCCCGCCTACTCGAACAGTGGCTTATCGCCCCCGAACGTTCGCTGGACGAGCTTCAGCGGCGGCAAGATTGCATCGAAAGTTTTGCCGCCTCGCCCATCGCCTCAAGCGAGATCCAGGACCTGCTGAAGTCCGTTCGAGACATTAAGCGCATTCTTGGCCGCATACAAAACCGCAAACGAAACCCTCGCGAATTAGGAGGAATTCGGGAAACGCTCAACCAGCTGCCCGCTATCATCAATGCCCTCGGGAACGTCAAAAGCGCCGCGGTCGATTCAATAACGAGAGGCATAGATCCCCTGCCTCACCTGTCCAAACTATTGAATCGGGCTTTAAAAGAGGAGATGCCTAACTCTTTGAGCGATGGAGGATACATCGCCCTCGGGTACGACGAAGCTCTCGATGAGATGCTCTCCCTAACGACTGACAACAAGCTGTGGCTCTCCAATCTCGAGGCTGACGAACGAGAACGCACCGGAATCAAGAATCTTAAAGTCAAATTCAACAACGCATTCGGCTACTTCATTGAAGTTACGAAAGCGAATCTGAACCTTGTACCCGACAACTACATTCGAAAGCAGACGATGGTAAACGGGGAGCGATTCGTAACAGAGAGCTTGAAGAAAAAAGAGAAAGAGATTTTCCACGCTGAAGAGAATAGTAAGCGGCGAGAAGAAGAACTCTTCGCCGGACTCGTGGAGGCGACTTTAGAGGATTCCGATTCTCTAAATCAAACCGCAGCGGCACTGGCGGAATTGGATGTCTTGCTCGGCTGGACCGAGCTCGCTAGGCAATGGGACTATTGCAAACCGCAACTCGACGAATCCGAGTCACTGGAAATCGACCAAGGAAGGCACCCCGTCGTCGAGCAAATGCTCCAACAGGAAGCGGTCGGCCTATCCAGCGACCAGTCTTTCGTTCCCAACGACTCCCAGTTGAACGCATCCACAAGCCAGATACATCTAATCACTGGACCTAATATGGCCGGGAAAAGCACATATATTCGTCAGGTCGCCCTGATCACGCTCATGGCCCAAATCGGTTGCTGGGTCCCCGCAAGATCAGCCCGAATCGGGATAGTCGACCGCATCTTTTCCCGCGTAGGAGCGAGTGACGATCTCGCCCGCGGCAACTCTACCTTCATGGTGGAGATGAATGAAACCGCCAACATCCTTAACAACGCGACCGCGAACAGCTTGATAATCCTCGATGAAATCGGCAGGGGTACTAGCACCTACGATGGATTGAGCATCGCTTGGTCGGTCGTCGAATATCTCCATCGTGATGATGAGCGTGGCCCGAAGACGCTGTTCGCAACGCACTACCAAGAGCTCACGGAACTCGAGAAACATCTTGATCGCCTCGAAAACTTTTCCGTGGCCGTCAAGGAGTGGAATGACGACATAGTCTTCGTCAGAAGCGTTATCAAAGGGGCCGCGGATCGAAGCTACGGTATACAGGTTGCTCGTCTAGCCGGATTGCCTGCCCCCGTTATTGACCGGGCCAAAGAGATTCTCAACAAGCTCGAATCAGACGACGCCACCGTAACCGTGAGCGCGCCCGGACCCCGATCCAAGCCACGCAAGAAAATACGCGTCCAGACTGATGACAAGCAACTAGACTTATTCGGCTAAAATAACGTGTAAACTCTCGGCTCATTCAAGGCAACTCAGCTCATGCCTCTCTCGAACCCTTTTCGTGATTAGCCTCAGTAAGGCGGCAATTCAGCCCGCTAGCTGCCTACTAATGGATCTTATCAGGTAGGGTCGATTATATCCCTAATCGACCGAATACACCTATGCTCTCGGCTGACTAGGAACAGTCAGCCCTACCAACTAAGCTCGGGCCGAAGCACCGCACTGCCAACTCAAATAAAATTTTCATAAATTATTGATTACGTGTATCTTATGAAAATTTTACTTCTACTGCCTAAGACGATATCCATTGATTCATTCAGCCATCCCTGATATCATTGGAGCTTTTAACTTAATCCTGAATAGCGTAGATTAACTTTCGATAAAGGAAATGAACCTACACCAAAAACTAAAATCTATTGAATCGCAGCGGGGTCGATTGTCTAGGCATCTATCGGCTAGCGTCGCAGCGTCCTGGAGTGATCCTACGATTGGCCAGGCAACTACGCGGAGTCCACTCAAAATAGAGTCAAAACCTTCTACCGAGGGACAATCGCTCAAGCGAGGAAGACTGGAGATCGGAATGATCAACAAACAAGGTGGCCGCGATTCGCTAGTCCAACGCTCTTTGCCTAATCGATTGACTCGCTTCGAAAAGATTCTCGACTCGCACAAAAGAGATTCGGGAAGAGATCGTTTCGGGCCAATAGACCCAAGCTCGAGTCTAACCTACCTGTTGCTTCGTCAAGAAACCCGAGCCTTGATGCCTTGGCGTTACCCTTCCCATTTAAAGACCATGGTCGAACAGGGGGGAAGCACGAATTCCGCCGATTGATCCAAGTCGTCGAAGGCCAGGCTTTCGGAATGGATCCCGTATCCGTTTCCCAAGTCGCTTCCACCATAGAATGCGGAATTCGTATTCAACACCTCTTTCCAATAGCCTGCTCTGGGCAATCCAATGCGATAGTTATTTCGCTCGACCGGAGTAAAGTGGCAAAGGACCATGACAATGTTGTGGCCATCGGGAGCAGTTCGCGAATAGCTAATTACTCCCGCCTCGGAATCCCAACAGGCAATCCATCGGAAGCTGTCCTCGATGAAATCGGTCTCCGCTAACGCGGGTTCTGTCCGGTAAAGCTGATTAAGATCTCGGATCAAAGCCGCGATTCCCGAGTGATCTTTGTATTCATTCAGATGCCATTGAAGGCTAGTCGCGTAATTCCATTCTTCAGACTGTCCAAATTCCCCTCCCATGAATAGGAGCTTCTTTCCTGGATAGGCCCACATATGGCCATAAAGGGCCCGCAAGGTCTGGGATTTTTCGGATATCGAACGTGCCCCCATTTTCATGATCATCGAGCCTTTACCGTGAGTCACTTCGTCATGGGAGAAAACCGTGATGAAGTTCTCCGCATACTGATAGAGCATTCCAAACGTGAGATCGCCCTGATGAAATTTTCGATGAATCGGGTCTTTTTCAAAGTAACGCAAATTGTCATGCATCCATCCCATGTTCCACTTTAAGTCGAAACCGAGTCCTCCTTCATCGGGAGATTTAGTAACGCCAGGGAAGGAGGTGGACTCCTCGGCTATCATCAGCGTGCCTGGATGCAACTCGTGAACCAATCGGTTGGTCTCCTTGATGAAGGCTATCGCCTCCAGGTTTTCATTGCCTCCATACTGGTTGGGGATCCATTCGCCTTCTTTTCGCGAGTAATCCAAATAAAGCATCGATGCGACCGCGTCGACACGCAGGCCATCAATATGGAAGTATTCGATCCAAGCTAGAGCATTGGAAATCAGGAAACACTTAACTTCATGCCGTCCGTAATTGAAAATCAAGGTTCCCCAATCTTGGTGAGCTCCTAATCGGGGGTCTTCGTGCTCATATAAATGCGTGCCATCGAAACCTGGGAGAGCAAACGCGTCCCGAGGAAAATGGGCGGGTACCCAATCGACAATCACTCCAAGTCCCCGCTGATGCAGGTAGTCTATAAAAGCCTTGAAGTCATCTGGGGACCCAAAACGCTGCGTCGGAGCAAAGTAGCCGGTAACCTGATATCCCCAACTGCCATCAAAGGGATGCTCTGCAACCGGCATCAATTCGATGTGCGTAAAGCCATGATCCAATGCGTATTCCGCTAGCTCTTTCGCTAATTCCGAGTAGGCCAGTGGCCGGTGATCCTCTTCCCATCTTCGCTTCCAGGATCCAAGGTGGACCTCGTAAACCGACATCGGCTTGTCCAGCGACTGTCGTTCCGTTTTCTCGTCCATCCATTGCCGGTCACCCCACTCGTAGTTATTGTGATCATACACAATAGTCGCGTTATTGGGAGGCGCTTCGAAATACGATCCATAGGGATCGGTTTTCAAAAAGGGAACTCCTTCCGAGCCAACGATCTCGTACTTGTACATTTCACCGTCACGCAACCCGGGAATGAACAACTCCCAAACGCCGCTGGCGCCCAGATTCCTCATCGGGTGATAGCGTCCATCCCAACGATTGAAGCTTCCCACGACGGAAACGCGTTTCGCGTTCGGCGCCCATACCGCGAAACTGACGCCCGGTACGCCATTAATCGCTCGGATTCTTGAGCCTAGCTTCTCGAAAATTCGTCGTTCCGTCCCCTCGTTGAAGAGGTATAGATCCGATTCTCCCATCGTCGGAAGAAACGAGTAGGGATCATAATACTGCCTGACTTCCAGTTCATGGGTCTCTATGCGAAACCGATAGGTGAATACCTCATCCCGATCCTCGATAAAACCCTCGAAAAATCCGTCTTCCGAGAGGCGCTCTAGCGGATAACGCTGGCCGTTAGGATCGCCCACATCGACAACTTCGCAGCGCGTTGCCTCGCTTAGGAAGGCTCGGGCCACCAATCCAGACCTGCCATCAACAACCGCATGATTAAGCCCCAGAAGCCCGTGAGGCGCGTCGCAGGTCGCGGTTCGGATAGATTCCAGTTCTTTCTTTTTTATTATCATACGCATAGCCTCTCTGCCGCAAATCGAGAGTCCGATGGAGTTCACCAGCCGCGGAGGCAAGCCTAGACATCACAGCGTCTAGTTATTATCAAAACAATTCTCTCCACTGGCTCGTTCATCCCGGCGTTACCCACTCAGGATCAGCCTTGCCACTGGCAATCGGCCCCTCTAGAGCTTCGAGAAAGTACAATGATTAGCCGCTTCCACCGCCTATGGGCAATTACATCTACTTTGCTGTGCCTGGCTCCTCTATCCTACTCGCAAGAGGAGGAATTCGAAGCCACTTTGAGCACGCCAGTCGTGATTGACACCAATACGGGCGATCTCGTGGCCACCGATAACGCCCAATTGACCTACGGCGACTGGCTCGTGTCAGCCGACGAAATCCGCCTTAATCGGCAAACGAATTGCGCCATCGCCACCGGAAACGTCGTTTTCACACGAGGAGATATCCGATTAGTGTCCGATCTTCTAGACTATCAATTAGACGAGCAACGGGCCCGAATTGAGAACTTTCGAGTAGGCAACGGTAAGTACTTCGTATCTGGGGCCTTGCTGGAAGGAAATCCCGACAATTTCCGGTTCACCGACATCGATTTCCATCCGGGCGAACCGGGAACCTACCTTTTCAAGGCCCGAGCTGACGAACTTGCCTTGATTGGTCAAAATGAAATAGAAGGTAAACGCCTGTCCTTCAAACTCGGCGTGGTGCCCTTTTTCATTATACCGAGCATTTCTCAGCCGATCGACGCTGAAAGAAATATTTTCAAGGCCAACCTGGACTACTCGGGCCACATCGGAGGGGCTATCGGAAGCGAGGCCCGCGTACCTCTCAATTCCAATTTCCGAGCTGGAGCGAATCTGGTACTCACTACCAAGCGGGGCATACTAGCAGGTCCTGCGTTTGAGTACGATTTTGGTGATCAGGAAAACCCGACTTTCGGCTCTTTCACATCAGGATACATCGACGATGCCGCTTCGGAAATCAGGCCCGACTTGCTCACTGGAAACCCAATCGATGACGAACGCTTCTTCGCCGAATGGCAGCACAGGCAAAATTGGGGAGACAACGGAGCCCTGACCGCTTATGGACGGTGGTGGTCCGATCCGGAGATCACTCGAGAATTTTATGAGGATTCTTTCGACACCATGCAAGATCCAGACACGTATCTGGAAGCGAATTACAGCGGCAACAATTGGCAGACAACGGTATTCAGCCGCATCAGCCCAAACGACTTCCAATCCTTCACGGAACGATTGCCAGAGGTCCGGTTCGATTTATTCCCTACTACTCTAGCCAAAGGATTGACCCATAGCGGAAGCCTCTCCTTCGCCAGATTGAAAAATCAGCAGGCCATGAATCTGCCAATCGAATCCGAAGCGGACCGAGCCGACGCCTACTACGGATTCAGTTACACTAAGCCGCTAAAACCTGGGATAACGTTGACCACCAAAGCAGGCGTAAAGGCTATCCACTATTTCGACAACATGGTGGGCTCGGAAGCGGGAGACTTCGGATTGGAATCCCCATATAGGCTAACTCCACTTTCCCTTTTCGATGACTACACCCGCTTTTTTCCACGGCCCTCAATCAAGAAGGGTACTCGCGGATACGGCGACTTGGGAGTGGATCTAAAATTCACAGCGTATTCTCAATCCGATTACAAAAACGAAATTTGGAACATCGACGGCCTCCGTCACATTTTCGAACCGGTCATCTCCTATCGCTTCGTTCCGGATTTGGACAGCGCCTCCGCCAACGCTGTACACGATGTTCCCGCCTTTTCCAACTATCTCACCCCAATCGACTTAGAGGACCGAAGAGATATCGACACCATCGGCGAGCACCACGTGACTCGACTGCAATTCCTCAACCGTATTCAAACGCGAGACAAGGAATACGGGTCCCGCGATCTCGCTCGATTCGATTTTTCCATAGACTATCTGGTGGACGACTACGATCTGGGGGTCGATTTTTCGGATTTCGTTTCCGACCTGGAAATCACACCCGCGACGTGGCTGGAAATTGATTTCTTCTCCCGTTGGGATGTTGAAAATAGCGTCATCCGAGAATTGAATACAAGCTATGCCGTAACGGATCCCGGATATTGGAAACTGGGGATCGGCAACCACTTTCTCAAAGGCCAGCTAGATCAGTATTTCATATTCGGGGAGTACAACCTGAATGAGAATCACAAAGTTTACGCTGTCGCTAAATTCGATGAAAAGTCTGACACCTTCTACGAGCAGCGCATCGGGTTCATGCAACGCGCCCTGGAGAAGTACGGAATTAAGTACGAGCTAAGGATCTTCGAGGGCAATAGACGTGAAAGCGACTTCGGAATACGCATCGGAATCGACCTCTTCGACGAATAGCGAATCGGAAACTGGTTTCGCCCTCTGATAGTGATGAAAGAGCCAAGGGGCAAAGACCGTTTTCCGAACCCTCGACTCGCCAACCAGAGAAGAATCGCTTTTGAGATTGTCGAAAAAGCTACAGAGTCCCTCAACCCGAAGGTAAACTTTCCCAAGGCCCTAAATCGCCTGTTTCGCCGACATCCCAATTTCGGTTCTCGAGATCGGCGATTGTACCGAGAAATCGTTTACACCTATCTGCGTTATCAACCTTGGCTGGACTCAATCAAAGGAGACCCAGGTGACTTAATCGATCACCTTATTCTTCTCGCCAATCCCACAAAAGAAGTTTCCCTTCTCTACCCCACCCTTGATACCGAGTTAGCTGAAGCAGCGGGAACTTCGAATCGCTACCGGCAATTGGGCAAACAGCCTGAAAACTTCCGCGATCTGCTCCCCAACTGGATGCTTGCCCGCTTTTCTCGCGATCTGGACGATATAGATTGGCAACGATTCTTTAGCAGACCACCCATCTGGCTTAGATGCAGCAGCATCGACCCCAAAACTGCGGCGGCCCGTTTGAGAGACGGGTTTCCTGACCAAGCGGAGAACATTCATCTTATCCCAGAGCCTGTCGGGTCCCTTTCCTGTCCTTCTGACCTTCCTGTGAAGCAATCTTCATTGTTCGAGGAAGGGAGCATTGAAATTCAAGACGTCAGCTCCCAAGCGCTTCTCCAACTTCTAAACGCCCCTGTCCAAGGTCGCTGGTTCGATGCGTGCGCGGGAGCCGGTGGCAAGACGCTGCAACTAAGCCAGATGCTCGGGAAACGAGGAAACGCGATCGCCTACGACAAGCGAAAAGAAGCTCTCGCAGAACTAGCAAAACGAGCCCAGCGGAATCGCTGCCAGAACATCAAGATTGCCAAAGAGGCCCCAGAATATGAAGAATTTGATGGCGTACTGGTGGACGCTCCTTGTTCCGGATCCGGAACCTGGCGGCGTCATCCCTACTTGATGCGACAGACGACCGAAGCTATGGAAATCGATTTTGTCGCCAATCAGCGAAGACTGCTCAAACGCTACGCTAGAAATGTACGCGATGGAGGCATCCTCGTTTACTGCACCTGCTCGCTCAGCAAATCGGAGAATGAGGAGGTCAGCGAAGCGTTCCTAGATCGCCATTCAGAATTCGCCCACTTCCCGCTCGCAGAGCGGTTTGGACTTCATGAAGAATCCATTGGAATTACGGTATATCCCCAAGATTTCGATGGCAACGGGCTTTATATCGCCAGTTTCCGTCGCAAAGCGTGATAACCGAATCCCACAACGATTTGTTCACAATTGGCTATTTGGCATTGCCGCATGGGAATTACTGGGCGACTTTGACTCGTGGTCGCTGAAATTGATCCTAGAATTAAACTGTCCGTTTTCGAAGGTCCCCTCGATCTCTTGCTTTTTTTGATCCGAAAGCACGAGATCGACATTTACGATATACCGATCGGCTTAGTCCTCGATCAGTACTTGGATTCCCTCAGCCGGATGCAAGAGGTCAACCTGGAAATCGCCGGGGATTTTTTCGTGATGGCCGCTACTCTGATGGAAATCAAGAGCCGCCTGCTGCTCCCCAAACAACAACGGACGTTGTCCGAAGACGAGGACGATGAGGACCTCGATCCTAGGTGGGAACTGGTTCACCAACTCCTCGAGTACAAGAAATTCAAGGAGGCGGCCGAGTCCTTAGACACGCTTTCCGATCATGCCTCTCTCCAACTCACGCGCGATTACGATTCCGTCAATCGAACGGAGGGTCCGATGAGCCCGCTCAAGCCAGAAGACCGGATTTCGGTTTGGAACTCCTACAATATTGTGCTGCGTAGGCTGTCGGAAAAACTCATCCTAGGGGAGATTCAAGATGATGCTCTCACTGTGGTCGACCAAATGGAGGTGTTGATTGAAAAGGTCCAAACGGAACCGAGCTTCGAGTTTTCTAGTCTTTTTCCAGGCAAATGTAGCATGAAACTGCTGGTAGTCACTTTCATAGCGATCCTCGAACTCGTTCGCCTAAAACGGCTCTCGATCACCCAAAACCAATCCTTTTCCGACTTCATCATAGATCGGATCGAAGAGGAGCCTGGGGCGGACGACCTTCCCCACCACCCCGAAAACGAGCTTGAAACCACGCCGATTTGAAGCACGGTGTTTGTCGTGCCAAAAAAAGATACACAGCAAGCGCATCTGCTCGGAGTGGGTCTAGACAACGACGACGGGCATAAGCGGATCACTCAAGCGGAGGAATTTTCAATCGTTGGCGGATCGGAGAACACGCATGAACGCATGACCGAAACTGTCATCAAAACCTTTGAAGACATGAAAAACGACGGGAAGACGCTCTCCAATATCGAACCAGAGCAACTATCCGATTTGCTTCAAAAGAACTGCCCCGCCTAGGCAAGCCTTCAACCGGGCCCGTTCCCAAACCAAACAAATGTCGCATCCCCGGCAATCGCAAGATTCGACGTCATCCAAACTTTCCCTGAAAAGCGAGGAAAGCAACGATACCTTAGTCATCGACTCGGGCGAGAACGACGATGAACGCGTGTTATCCAGCAATGCGGATGGCAGTTCATTGACATTGCTAGAGGAATACTCCATCCGAAAAAGCAGCAATCGAAAGAGGCAATTGGCAATGGCTTTGGTCAGTGCAGCCATTTCTCTATTCTTCGCGTTTACTATCTTTAAAACGCTATAATCTCATGGCAGAAATAACCACACTCAACGAACAAAACTTTAACGAAGCTATCAGTGCGGCAGACGTTCCCGTACTCGTGGATTTTTGGGCCCCTTGGTGCGGACCCTGCAAAGCGATCGCTCCTATCCTCGAGGAGCTCGCAGGCGAGCTCGATGGCAAAGTCCAGATTTCCAAGGTCAATGTGGACGAGAACGGAACCGTCGCGGCGAAGTACAATATCCGGGCGATTCCTACCTTGCTCCTGTTTAAGGGAGGAGAGCTGATCGACCAATTCGTCGGCATGGTCGGTAAGGACGACCTGAAAACCAAGCTTCAGGCTCAAACCTAATTCGATCCCGCTCCAGCCGGATTAGATTTCCAAAGGCCTTCCGCGATTAGTGGACGGCCTTTTTTCTTCGCCGCATTCGCTATGAGCGAGGTAGGTCTGACGATCCCTAGTCAGCCGTGAATTTGAAACTCCCGAAACTCGGCTGACTAGGGATCGTCAGACCTACCATTCGAATTCCGGTAAACGATTTCACTATGGAAACTAGGAAATGGCGATCCCCAAGGCAAGCAAGGCGCTGAACATCAGCAGCAGTCGGGCCGACTTGGCCAAGTGCTCGTTCAGCGCTGCCCCTTCTCGGGATCGCAATTCGACGATCAGCTGGGCTCCGACAGGAATCGTGACCAAGCTGACCAAAGGCCAAAAGGATCGATTAATTCCCGCGTAGACGCTAACGCATAGATAAGCCAATGCCAATTGCCACCCGTACTGTTGCCGGCCAAACCTACGGCCTAAACGCACAATCAGCGTGCGCTTCCCGGCTGCTTCATCCGTCTCCTTGTCCCGGTAATTGTTTACAACCAGAATGTTGTTAGCCAACAGACCCAAAGGCAATCCTAGTAGGAGAACGGCAAAAGATAGCTCGCCCGTTATCACGTAGAATGTACCCATGGTCGCGACTAATCCGAAGAACACGACCACGAAAACGTCCCCAAGCCCATGATACGCCAACGGATAAGGTCCACCCGTATATGAGTATCCAAATACAATCGCCGCGATCCCTACGACCAGCATTTCGCTACCTCGATAATCGACCATCGACAAGCCTGTAAGGAAGGCCAACAGAAACAAGCCGATAGCCATGCGTCGCATAACAAGCGGAGGAATTCGCCCACTAGCAACGAGACGCTCCGGGCCAATTCGGTCGATCGTATCCGCTCCACGGATATAGTCAAAATAGTCATTGGCCATATTCGTCGCTATTTGGACTAAAAGAGCGAATGACAAGCAGATGAATATCGGCCACCAATCTAATTGACCCTGACGCGCCGCTTCAGCCGCTCCTACGATCACAGGGGCAACCGCAGCGGGCAATGTTTTCGGGCGAGCAGCCGAGATCCAATCAGAAGGGGTGGTCATTTAAGGTAGAGGATCGAATCAGTCCACTGGCAATACCATCATTCGTCAATCCCGAGACGCCTCGGCAGGAAGCCTCATTCCATAATCCCATCAATGAACAAAGGTAGAGCTCGATCAAGCGACTGCGGGAACCTAACTCACTTCCATCACTGGATTCGTCTCGCTTCCAGATAGTAGCGTTTCTCGTCCGCCTCGCCCATGGAAAAGGTCTTTCTGGGTAAAGCGCCGTCTAGCACAACCGTCTTGAACAAATCGCTCTTTCCAATGCCGGGGAGGATAAAACCGAGATTACCTTCCTTGGATCCGAGATCTTCAACCACGTCTTCCCCGTGGATATAGTCCAACTCGCTCTCCCTTCCATCCAGGTACGCGTCGAGAAACGCCTGCAAGTTTCCGACTTCCAAGTTTCGCTTGGGATTAGCCAAACGGATCAATCCGAAATCGTTTGGAGCTACCCATAAGACTCGATGCTCGCTAGGATTTGAGTCGAGGCCAGACAATCGCTTCTTGGCCGATTCCAAGCTATCGAATAGCTCCAGAGCGACCTCGGAGCCTTCGTCAGCAAAGAACTGTTTCAACTCAACCAGCAATTCATCTCCATCAACGCCGAAGGCCACACGATGGATCGGTTCGAACTCAAGGCCCGCATCATGGACATTCATCAGCTCCACGAGAGCGAACCGAGCTGGATTATTCATTACGGCTTCCACCGATTCAGCTTCCGCTTTCAAGTTCTCCCAAATGCTTTTGGCCGTCGCTAATGAGTGATTGCCGTCTCCCATAGCGTAAAGCAGCACGCCTTTGCCAGAAACACCGTACTTTTTGTCAAATGCAGCTTGATCGCTCAGCGCTTCAAGCGATTGGAATACAGAAGCGATATCCTCATTGGCATCGACTCGCCATCCTTTGATGTGCCCTCCGCCCGCGTTGAGCTCGAAATCATAGATTGTGGACAGGTCTTTTTCAAATAGAGGCTCGATAACCGTACAATCAGGATCATCGACCAATACCATTATATGCGGTAGCTCTATCTTCGCGCGTTCCCGAATCTTGATGCGGGGAGGCAATCGGTCTTCGATAGTCCCTTCCGTCGCTCTAATTAGGCTTTGCGAACCGGGCTTGTAATCATACTTCTCGAGATCCAGGGCGACGATCAGCCCTTTCCTAGAAGGCGCATGGCTCGTTTTTCGATCGAGCAAGATGAATCCCGGCTCCAATTCCTCGAGAATCCTTTTATCTAGGTAGTCCTCCATCATGGCGTTGATACGATTAACGCGCTCCTCGCTCTCGGCCTCCCCGAGATAAACCTCTGGAAAAACCATATTCAAAGTAGATGGATCCTCGCCGATCTCCTCAACGAGCTTCTCCCAATATTCTGGCTGAGAGGTGAATTGATCACAGGCGACTACTGACCAATTGGTTAAATCCACTCCACTCTTAGGGAGAAGAATTTTGGGAGCTTCGATTCCAAGTTCACTATTTCTCATGGCAATGCTATGCAGGAGCTTCCCAGAAGATGCGGAAGCATAGGCGGAGAGATATCGATATCCACTCCAATTCTAGGATCGAAGAACACCGGGCGACTCCCTGTTTTCGATCCTCTGAAACTCACTCGCGAGTCCCGGAAGTTTACCGCCTGCGGCGACGGAACTTGTTTTGGAACTTCTCGACTCGACCTGCGGTGTCGACGAAGCGTTTCTCACCCGTATAGACAGGATGGGAATCCATTGTAATGTCGCGAACGACTTTCACATACTCGACTCCATCGATCGTCTCCGTCTGGCCGGTCTTAATCGTCGACATGGTGAGAAATTTCTTCCCCGTAGAAACGTCTACAAATGCAGTGGGGTGATAATCAGGATGAATGTCTTGCTTCACGGTCCTTAAAAATGGTTTGCTAGCCTTGACGGGCTTTGAATCGCGGGTTCGTTTTGCAAATCACGTAGAGGCGCCCCCGACGACGTACCACTTGGCAGTTCGGATGACGCGTCTTCGCGGACTTCAGTGAAGAGACAACTTTCATAAGGGGCGATAAAAGATACGGCGCCCGGAATCCTGTCAATAACTGTTTCCCTAAAAAATTGGGAAAACCGAGCCGATCGGTAGCGATATGAAAGCTCAGTTCACCTCAGGATACTCCGGAGCCAAGGACATCAAGCCTAATTCCAGATTGATATTGATGATAACATGGCGCCAGAGATCGTCACCCTCCAATTCGGACAAGGCCTGGCTATCCATGTCCGATGCCACCCAGGCATTATTTGACAATTCACTCTCTAGCTGCCCTTTCCCCCAACCCGCGTAGCCACGAAATGCTCGCAAACTGATGTCCGGATCCTCATCGAGTTTAGAGGCCGCCAAGGCAGGTTCCAAACCGAAAAACAACTTAAACGAGCCCACTGCCGGATCGATCTTCCACCCGCCAAGTATCACCTGATCTGTAGCGACAGGACCTCCGATGTAGAGCGGAACGTTACCCAACCCGTAGTCTCTGAAAGACGCATCGACTTCACCCAGCTTTTGACCGGAAAACTTATTGACGACCACGCCCAGCGAGCCGTCCTCTTCGTGGGCCGTCATCAAGATGACGCTTCTCACGAAATTAGGATCGGTTAAGTGAGGATGGGCCAACATTAAGGAGCCCGGGATTCTGAATGAATTATCTTCGCTTTCGTGGAACATCGGCTTCGTTAGAAATCGGTACTCGAATCACCCCTGGTCTTACCCCATAAGTTGGCTAAAAGATCGACTCTTGGCAACCTGCCAAAATTATTTCTTCCATGAGACCGCTCGACGAAATCGTAGATTACTGCAACAAACGGACCCGATGCCAGGAAATCGCTGACTTCCCTGGCGCCCTAAACGGGCTTCAGTTCTCCAACGATGGGGAGGTCAGCAAAATCGGGGCGGCCGTCGACGCGGGACTCACCCCCTTTCAAATGGCTATCGATGCCGGCATCGACCTCCTTATTGTTCATCACGGGATGTTCTGGAACGCCCCCGAGCGAATTGTCGGTAGCGAATTCGAAAAAATCCGGCGCCTGCTGGAGGGCAATTTGGCTGTCTACTCTTGCCACCTACCACTAGACGCCCATCCGGAGATCGGAAACTCAGCCTGCCTCGCCAAAAAGATTGGGGCTAAAACCTCGGGCTCCTTTCTGCCGTACGAGGGCACCGATATCGGGCTGGTTTGCGATTGGAGCGAGGGCCGCGACTCCCTAAGATCTGCTCTCGAGAACGAATTTCCAGGCGGGATTGCATCGATCGAATTCGGCTCAAGGGCCCCAAAGAAGATATGCGTCGTTACCGGCAGCGGAAATAGCGTCGTGGAACAAATCGCATCCACGGGATCGGATACCCTAATCACCGGCGAACTGAAACAGCATTTCTACAATGTCGCCCAAGAACGGGGGCTCAATCTTTACGCTTGCGGGCACTACGCCACCGAAACTTTCGGCGTCGACGCCCTGGCCCGGGAAGCGTCATCCAAATTCGACCTTCCCTACCAATTCATTGCAACGGATTGCCCGCTGTAGCGACCGCTACGAAAATTCGTGCAATCGACTCAAGTAACCGATAGATCCTCAAATCATGAAACGAATAGCCATCTTGAATGGACCAAATCTCGATCGCCTTGGAAAGCGCGATTCCGAGATCTATGGAACTAGCACTTTGGATGACGTCGCAAGCGGATTGAAAGGGCAGTTCCCAAATTTGGAGTTCGATTTTTTCCAGTCCAACCATGAAGGGGCTCTCGTTGACAAAATATCCGATTTAGCCGAGGGCAACTGCCAAGGGATCGTATTTAATCCAGGAGCCTACTCGCATACGAGTATCGCCTTGAGAGACGCTATCAGTGGTTCGAAAATTCCCACAATCGAGGTGCATATCAGCAATGTCCACGCTCGAGAGCGCTTCCGGCATCACTCTCACACGGGAGCAGTTTCCCAAGGCGTCATCGCAGGACTTGGAATCAAAGGCTATGGGCTGGCTGTAACGGCACTTGTGGATTAGGATTCGAGAGGATACTTCTCCCTCCAAGACTTTGAATCCGCACGGCCAAGCCATATCAGTGAGGAAATTTGGCAAGAGCTAAGGGCGGCTGTTTTAGCGCCCTTTGACGTTATCATCCCCTGGACGCTCTCTCAAACGGCACCAAGCATCGCGTCCATTCGACCTCGCTTTTTTTAACCTCAGGCCCAAATTGGTCAACAAATATTGACCGAAATTAGTCCGATTTTAGGCGATTTTTTTGACCCGGTAAGAATCGCCCATAGCTCCCCTGGCCGGTCCTTAAAATTGCGGTACTTGAATCGCTATTTTCGGCTCTACCTTCTTATCATTAGGTCAATCCCTTTGACGCATTTCCCTCATAAACGAGAAAGACCCGGCGGTCCCACATCCGCCGGGCCAAGCAACGACTCAGTTTTGGAACTAAAGTCTGAAACTTTCTCGCTAAGCTTGTCTTTTTCCCCTCTACCTTTCGATCTAGACTGTGCCCAAAGTTTATCAAAAGAGATAAGGAAAAACAATCCGTGATGCATACCGAATTTCGCGCGGATTTCCGCAAAATGTATGCGTGATAGCGTTCATTTGCCTCGATTTACGTAAATATCTTGCGAAGACAGATGAAACTATGGCGGTTTTAGACCAAAATTTGCTTGGACACCCCCTCCCGAAAACCTAGAACTCGTTTTGTTATGTCAAAACTAGACAGCGGATACAAAGTAACGACCAAATCTGCGGTCATAGATACGATCCTAACCGTGATCGTCTGGTTCCTTTTCACTTTGTGGTTCAAGCCACACGTGATGAGCTATGAATCGGCTACGGTGCTCTTTTGGGCCGGGTTCTCCGCATTGCCTGCAGCTGGCACCTTCTGGCTTTGCCTGCAAATGTACAAGGTTACCGCTGCCCACCAGCGCAAGCTAAAGGAAGAAAAAGAAGAAGACAGCGAATAAGGCCGAATGCAGGTTCGCTAAACGGGAGGGAGGACTAGATCAGTCCTCCTTTTTTACTTTCCAGGGGCCCACAACCCTAAAACTGCCACTTATCTCGAGACGTCGGTGGCATCCTCATTTTAATAGGTACCAGCCGACCTCCGGGAGACCATAAGTTTTGCAGAGCGGAACGATTCATACTCCGATGGTCGGCCACCACCAATAAATACCCCCTAAAACCCAAACTCGGACTGAAGGGCCTCCACATCCGCTTCCAGGATCTTTTTAAGAAACAGGGATCTATGAACGGGAGATGGCCCTTCTTCTACGATCGCGGATCGATGGGCCGGAGTCGCATACCCCTTACTCGATGCGAAGTCATATTTTGGATACTGGCAGTCTAACGCCATCATGGTTCGGTCACGAGTCACTTTAGCGATAATCGATGCCATGGCGATGCAAAGCGAGCGAGAATCTCCCTTCACGAACGCCTGGTGCTGATAGCCCAGCTGCTTCATCGGTTTCCCGTCCACTAATATCCGCCAAGAGGATAAATAGTTGCTCTCGCTCGTCCCATTGGAACCAAAATCGGTGAACAGTGGATCCGGTTCATGAGGCTCGATCTCAGCGCTTTCGAATACGCTTTCAACGGCTCTTCTCATGGCAGCCTGAGTCGCCCCTAGGATATTCAGATTCTCGATCTCGCCGATATCGCCCCAACCAACCCCAATGTGCAATCGATTCTTGCTTTCCAGCCAGCGAAGTTTCCCGTAGAGATACTCCCTCTCGTCCGGAGCCAAAAGCTTGGAGTCATTGATTCTCGAAGCATTACGTTTACACCACTCCGTATCATAAAATTCTTTACGAACTGCTACGGCGGACGCTACAATCGGTCCCGCCAGGGCCCCTCTTCCAGCTTCATCGATGCCGATCAGTCCCGTAAACTCAGATAGACGAGCTCTATCAAACGCTCTTAGGCGTTTCGATCTCATAATGGGAATCGCATTTGGGCTTAATATTCAGGGGCAAACATGTAGCTGGGAACCGCTGTGACCAAAGCGCGTTTTCCCAGAATCGTCAATTGCCTCCTTGGAGCTTCGACAGAGCAGCTGGCTACTTTCGCCACTCCTTTTTTTCCGGTGGCGGCTTCAACGGGAGCTCGCTTAGCAATCCCGCCTCATCAACCACTTCATAGGCCGTACGAAAATGCAACTTCACGAATTCGCAAAATCTGTCCGGGCCGAAGCGTTTCAGGATATCCGTTGCTTGCTTTTTCACTTCCTTGCTCGCGCCTTTCTTCAAAGTGTCGCCATAACGTTTGGATAAACCCTGGATATAGCGCACGTACTCCGCCCGAGCGACAACCGATGCCGCAGCAACTACGGGATCTTCCTCGGCTTTGGTCTGCATCCGAAGATCGAATTTTTCGTCTTTGAAGTAACGGCCAACAAGATCTTGCTTGCTGAATTGGTCGAGCATTCCCCATGGGGCTCGCTTTCGCTTTAAAGCTGCGGTCAAGCTTTTCGCATGCTGCCAGGCTAGCAACAAGTTGAGATTCGCCCGAGGCTTCCCCATCAATTCGTTATACTTACGCATTCCGCAAAAGCAGGTTTCCACGGCAATGCCTTTAGTAGCCCGAATAATCTTATCCAGCTTTAGGATACGCGTGTCGGTTATCTTTTTCGAATCGCGAATCCCTTCTTTCACCCACTCATCGATCTGCGGCTTATCGGCAACCACACAGGCAGTAATGACGGGCCCGAAAAGATCGCCCTTGCCACTTTCGTCCATACCAGCGTGAAGCTCGAACCACTCAGGATGGTAAATCTCATCGTATCCATAACGGGCCTCTCCGAGCACTTCTGGCTCGAGGGTATTGAGAACGAACTCTTCCATCTCCTTCCCTTGGACCACGAGTTTGCCGCTATTGTAGCCCACCACATTCGCCTTGTTTCCTTTAAACGCGAAGCGAGCGTATTCAACATCATAGGGCTCCCAATCTCTCATCATACAGATGCCTTCAAGCTTCTCCATTTGCTCGTTGGACAGCTTATTGGTGTAGATTGTCTTCTTTTTCGGCTCCTCCGGGAGATCGATTTTCTTTTTGCGTTTAGCCAAAGCGATTCAAACGCTACTGCCCGACTTTGGCTGATCAACTAAATTAAGACCAGTCGCTCCCTCGATTTCCAGATCTCATGGATACCGCCACCCTATACAGTCAGCTAGAGACCTTTCGGCCCCAGCTTATCGACTGGTACGACGCCAATCAGCGGGACCTTCCGTGGAGAAACCAGCCTAGCCTGTATAAGACGGTCGTGTCCGAATTCATGCTTCAGCAAACTCAGGTGAAAACCGTCCTCCCTTACTTTGAAAAATGGATGACTGACTACCCCGATTTTTCGGCCTTAGCCAAAGCCAGCGAAAACCAGGTGCTTAAGTCGTGGGAAGGCCTGGGCTACTATTCGAGAGCTAGGAATCTCCATAAGCTCGCTCATACGATCGCAGGCCTAGAAACGATTCCGAAGGACGTTAAGAGCTGGCTAGCTTTCCCAGGCATTGGTCCCTACTCGGCTGCGGCCATCTGCAGCATATCCTTTTCCGAGAGAGAAGCCGTGGTTGACGGTAACGTCGTTCGAATCCTTTCCCGACTGATCGCCGATAAAGAACAATACAAATCGACGGTAGAGGCGGCCAAAGCTTATCGCGAACTTACTCAATCGCTGATAAACCGAGATCGCCCAGGCGACCATAATCAAGCCATGATGGAATTAGGGGCCACCGTTTGCCTGAAGCATAATCCTAAGTGCCTGCTTTGCCCGGTAAATGAGCTATGCAAGGCCCGTTCCCAAGGAATTGAATCTGAACTCCCTCGATTCCAGAAGCGAAAATCGGAAAAACAAATAGTCGATCGAGCCTGGATAATGGGCAGTCAAGGGATCCTCGTCCATCGAATTCCCGACTCGGCCAACCGAATGAAAGGGCTCCATGAAATACCTACGTGCCAACAGCTCGGCATCGATGCTGGGCAAAGCGCCCCTGTTTTCGAAAGGAAACGCTCTATAACAATATACCGAATCACCGAGCGGTTTTTCAGAATCGACCCTTCGAAAATCGACTGCTCTAAGCTCGGTCCCGACCTGCTATGGGCGCGACCTAAGGATATCGACGATCTACCCTTCTCAGGACCGCACCGAAAATGGATAGGAGAGCTCATGGAAAGGCCTGAGTGATCAGATTCAACATATTGCATTACAAAGAAAGGCAGGGAGGACCGGTTCGGGCCTTACAGAGTAGAAGAGGCATATTGCGTGTTGGCAGAGATTCGAGACCACAGGCTGAAAGCCTATGCTACCTTTATTAACCACTCGGCTTGCCCTTCTGAAATTCCGACGGACAATAAAAAAGCTCCCTTCGAGAGGAAGGAAGCCCAGATCATTCAGCCTTGAGAATTACGCCTTAAGCCTTAGTTGTCCCACTTATGGCGAAGCATATTGTTGAACTTCGCGATCTTGTTGCGGCGGCGCTTCGAGACCGAAGGCTTTTCAAAATAGCGGTTGCCGCGCACGTCCTTAATGACGCCCTCACGATCGAGCTTTTTTTTCAAGCGGCGCAACGCTCGCTCAACGGGCTCGCCCTTGCGGATTTTTACTTCAATTGCCATAATTTCAGAGAAAGAGGCGTACCAAGACGACAATCCAAGCCCTCGTCAATTCTTTTTAGGGCTTGTTACTGGTTTATTGGAGAATCTCTGGCTTCAAGATCCTTCCCGAACCATCCATCGCCGACGGATACTGGGCATCCACTTCGCCTAAAGCCTTCACCATCGCTCTCATCATTCGCCTCAGATCACCCTTTCGCCTTTCGGCCAAATTATTCGATTCACTCCGATCTTCGGCCAAATTAAATAGCTCGTAGCGACCAGCTCCTTCCTCGTGATAGTGGTAAATCGCCTTCCAGTCGCCCAGACGGTAGCTAGTGAAGTAGCTACTTCGATGCTGATGCGGGAAATGCATGAGAAATTCCGGTCTCCGATTGAGCTTACCACCCACCAAAGCAGGCGACAAATCCATCCCGTCCACCATCTCTTTCGTTTGAATCCCCGTCACTCCAAGGATCGTAGGGAAAATGTCATGTACAGTCCCAACTTGATCGGACAATCGGTTGGCGGGAATCCCAAGCCTCTGCTGCAAGGCGGAAGATTCATTACGCTTGGCCCAAGCAGCGATGAACGGTACTCGCAATCCCCCTTCGTAATGCGTTGCTTTCTTTCCCCGCAACGGCGCGGCACAAGCAATTTCATGGGCATCGCCCAAAGGAGCATCCGAACCATTGTCCCCGAGAAAAAAGACCAATGTGCTCTCCGCCACTCCTAATCGGTCCAGCTCATCCAGTATATCGCCCAATGATTTGTCCATCCCTTCGATCAAGGTCGCGAAGGCCTTGGCATTGGGTTTCAAATCTAAATGTTCGTAGTTAACTGCAAAGCGCCCGTCTGACTGAAACGGGGTGTGAACAGCATAATGGGACATGTAGGCGAAAAATGGCTCCTCATCTTCGACCGCATCTCTAATAGCTTCCTTGATTTCCAAGGTAAGCGCTTCGGAAAGATGAATGTCCTGACCATGATACTTTTGCAGCCCTGGGACCGCTCGCCTCTCCCGTCCCTTCTTCGCGAACCCGAAATGATCTTCCCCGTAATAGCTGCCCGGTTGACCGTACGCACAGCCCGCGATATTAACATCGAATCCGAAGTTCTGCGGCAACTCGCCAAACGAACCAACCGGACCGAAATGGGCCTTGCCCGAATGGATCGTGCGGTAACCCTTGTGACGCAGTATCGCTGGCAAGGTGACAACGCCCGGGGCGATCCCTTCCCATTGCCAGTCTTTGGGTCCAAATTCGCCAGCATTATTCCTCTCTGGACTTATGAACTGAGTAACTCGGTGCCGCGCGGATGCCTGTCCTCGGACGATCGATACCCTCGATGGAGAGCAAACACTATTGGCGTAGAATTGGCTAAAACGGACTCCTTGCTTAGCTAGCCGCTCCATGTTCGGCGTCCGATAGAGCTCATTTAGCGGATGCTTCTCCGGCTGGCCGTCGTCATCTGCCATGAATGGCACCGATGTATCCATCATTCCCATATCGTCTACAAGGAAAACAAGAATGTTGGGCCGTTCGGTTCCGAAAGACGTCCAAGCTACCAATATGAATAATAGGAAAAAATTGAATATTTTCATATAAGTTCGCTAAAGTTGCTTTTCAATCAATCTTGACCGCGCCCTCCCTTAGCCGCGATTACCGCTACCTCTTCCAATCCCGAAACGGTAAGATGCTCGAGCTGAATCGGCGTCAGAGCTGGACTGGCGAAGTTCGATTCATCGTCAAAACTCTGTCCTGCGTTGGAGACTGTGGTGGACTCAATTGATTGCTGCCCCTTATCCTCGATCGTTTCCACCCGCCCCGTTTTGGGCGCATGCTGAATCTGCTCGTCGATTTTTGGAACTACATTGCGACGGAACCACGACAGTCCGACTAGGATCAGGATAAGGAGGATCGCTATGAGTACGAGAGAGCGAGGCTTCATAAGATTCTTTAACGCGGGACTCGTGGTCGAGGCCAATGAGCGTAATGGAAATGAACCCTATCCAGTTCAGGGCTTCAAACCAATTCTCGCAGCACGATCATACGCGAATAAACCTCCATTCCCTGCTGAACTCACGTCTCTGGAAAATTCTTTAGATCTTTGCTTTGAATCTTCCAGCGGTTCGTTTTCAATAACTGCTTATGTCCGCCACTGGCCCGTTCGTTCATCTCCACAACCACACCCACTACTCGCTGCTCGACGGCTGCGCCAAGCCAGCTCGGGCTGCCGCTCGAGCTAAAGAGCTAGGCATGCCGGCCCTGGCGATGACGGACCACGGGAATCTGTTTGGGGCCATCGACTTTTATCGCTCCTGCAAGGCTGCCGATATCAAGCCCCTTATTGGATGCGAGCTCTATTACGTAAACGACCACAAGCAATCGGAAAGACCCAAGCGCGAGCGAAAACGCACGGACGACATTGGCGATATTCCCGAGGACTACGTTCCTTCCCCAGAGGACTTTCCCAAGTATCAGATTCATCACAAGGGGGTCATCGCCAAGAATTTCGAAGGGTACCAAAACCTCTGCAAATTGGTGTCGGATGCCCACGTCAATGGCGTCTACTATCGGCCACGCACGGATATTGAAAAACTGGCCCAGTACTCCAAAGGGCTAATCGGCCTTAGCGGATGCATCAATGGCGTCGCCGCACAGTATCTAATTTATGGAGACAAATCCAACGCTCGCCGAGTGACAGCCGACTTCATAGACATCTTCGGACGAGAAAACTATTTCATCGAGCTGCAGGATCACGGGATGCCTGTGCAGAAGCGGATCAATCCGGGTCTGATCAAGTTGGCCAAGGAATTCGACCTGAAGATCATCTGCGCTAACGATTCCCATTACGTCTACAAGGAAGACGCCGAACCCCACGACGCCCTTCTCTGCATCCAAACAGGCAAGATCATTTCCGACCCGGACCGGATGAAATACCCGTCAACGGAATTCTATCTCAAGAGCCGGGAGGAGATGCACGAGATCTTCAAGGAAGTTCCCGAGTCGCTCGACAACACCGTCCTCGTCGCGGAAATGTGCGATTTGGAAATCCGTTTCGACGAAAATCACTACCCCGTTTTCGAGTCGCCACCGGAGCTTAAATCCTTCAAAAGAGACCCCGACTCGTTTGACCAAATCCTCAACATCTACGAAGTGGAAAAAACGAAGGTCAATAAGCAGAATGGTTCCGACGAAGTCTGCAAACTGAATCCTGATCAACGGGCCGAGATCAAAGCAAATGGTACTTTGCTCTTAGAGCTTTGCAAGCGTGGGCTGCTAGACCGGTACGGAGTCGACTACGACAACCGCGACGCCTACGTTCCCAAAGAAGGGGAGCAGGAAGACTTCGCCGAGTTTCTGTGTCAACAGCTAGACTACCAGCTAGCCATAATTTCTGGAACAGGTTTTATCGACTATTTCCTAATCGTTTGGGACTTCATCAACTTCGCTCGTGGCAGGAAGATCCCCGTCGGGCCCGGACGCGGATCCGGAGCGGGATGCATCGTCGCCTACGTATTGAAAATAACGGACATCGATCCGCTTCGATTCGGATTGCTATTCGAGCGGATGCTCAACCTGGAACGCGTGTCCCCGCCAGATTTCGATATCGATTTCTGTATGAGACGACGCGAAGAGGTGGTCAATTTCGTCCGTGAGAAGTATGGGGAGGAAAGCGTGGCCAACATTATCACCTACGGAACATTTGGGGCGAAAATGATTATTCGCGACCTCGCTCGCGTCAATGACGTGGCCTTTGCTGACGCGGACCGTATCGCCAAGATGATACCCGACGAGCTAAACATCTCGCTCGATGCCTCAGTGGAAAAGTCGAAAGAGCTCCGCGAGGAGATGAAAAGCAATCCCGTCGCCAAGAAGATCGTCGAGCAAGGGAAGATCATCGAGGGCATGGTGCGCAACACTGGCAAGCACGCTTGCGGCATCATCATCGGCGATCAGCCTATTCACAATCTCGTTCCAGTGACCTTGCAAGAAGGCGACCTCACCACCCAATACGCCAAAGGGCCCGCCGAGGATCTGGGACTCCTAAAGATGGACTTCCTCGGCCTCAAGACGCTGACGGTGATTTCCGATGCCGAGGCCAGCGTTCGACGCCTTCCTGGCACGGAAAAATTCGATATCGAGAAGGTCTCCCTCGACGACCCGAAAACCTACGCTCTGCTTAACCAGGGGAAGACGATTGGCGTTTTCCAGCTGGAATCCACGGGCATGCAGTCGCTCTGCAAGCAAATCGGCCTGTCCGCCTTCGAGGAAATCATAGCGTTGGTCGCTCTCTATCGCCCTGGTCCCATGCAATTCATCCCCCAGTTCATCAAAGGTAAAAAGGACTCCAGCACCATCGAAGTGCCCCACCCGCTTTTGAAACATCTGGTCAGCGAGACCTACGGAGTCATGGTTTATCAAGAGCAGGTTATGGAAGCTGCTCGTATCATCGCTGGCTATACGCTCGGCGAAGCGGACATACTCCGACGCGCCATGGGCAAGAAAATCGCATCCGTGATGGAAGCCCAAAAGGAGGTCTTCGTTGAGGGCGCCGACAAGGCCCACAGCATGAGCAGAAAAATGGCTCTGGGTATTTTCGGTATTCTAGAGAAATTCGCCGCCTACGGCTTTAACAAGTCTCACTCTGCTGCCTACGCCATGCTCTCCTATCGGACAGCGTATTTAAAGGCCAACTACCCGGTAGAGTTCATGGCGGCCATTCTTTCCACCGAACAAGGCAATGCCGACAAGGTCGCCCACTTTATCGACGAAGCGGAGGCTATGGGGATCCGCGTGCTCTCCCCGGACATCAACACTTCTCGGCAGTCCTTCACTCCGGTGGTAGACGATCTCGAGGACAAAGCAGCTGGTCGTCCGGGGTCGATTCGATTCGGGATGGGAGCCATTAAAGGGGTTGGCGACTCGGCTGCTCTCAAAATCATCGAGGAGCGGGAAGCCAATGGGCCCTTCGAGAATTTCGATGATTTCCTCGAACGCATGGATTCCAAAGCAGTCAATCGGCGGGTGATCGAATGCCTGGTCAAGACCGGAGCTTTCGACTTTTCGCTGGAGCCTCGCGGCGCTATTTACCATCGACTAGAAGAGGCCATTAACTTCGCTGCCGCTCAGCAACGGGATCGCGAGGCCGGCCAAAATTCATTCTTCGATATGCTCGAGTCAGACAATGGCGACAGCAATGGCAATGGGGCAAACGGGTCGAGCCACGAAATCGATATGAGCAAGCAATTTCCCCAGCACGAAATGCTTACCTACGAGAAAGAGCTTCTCGGCTTTTACGTGTCTGGGCATCCACTCGACGAATACAAGGGACTCGCGGAGGCCCTCACCAACTTCGATATGGAAAAAGTCGATGATCTAGGCGACCGCATAGAGTTCCAAATTTGCGGGGTCGCTTCCGGTGTAACTAAAAAGCTCTCGCGACGGGATAACCGCATGTGGGCCCTCTTCAATGTTGGAACTAAACAAGGGAGCGTTGCTTTGAATTGCTACGCGGATGCTTTCGAAGAGTACGGACAGAATCTTGCCAATGAGAAACTCGTCATCGTAAAAGGCAATGTGTTTAGGAATGAAGAAGGAGTTCGGCTCAGCGCCACGGAAGTCTATCCGCTTGAGAGTTATTTGCCCGATCAGATCAAGCATATCACTTGGATTCTCGATCACAATGCCGATACAGAACCGTTCTTCTATCAGTATCGAGAAGCCTTAGACCAATCTCGAGGCAGCACAACCAGCGATATCGCTTTCAAAATGGATGACGACACCATTACTACCGCTCCCACAGCCTCCTCCTTGAAATGGCGCGTCAACAGCGACGAATGGAAGGCCCTTAGAGATCAGCCCTGCGTAATGGGCTGCCTAATACAAACCGCGCCCGTACAGCTTAAGAAATCCCAGCGACGCTGGAGTCGGAGGTAGATCGTACTGTCTTTAGATTTGGGCAGTTGCTATCCATCAATTATCTAGGGTAGCGGGCGATCTCCGAGCACCCACATTAAGAAGTTAGAAAGGGCATCCTGCCTATATTCATGAGTCAAGGTCACAGGCCAGAAGCCTAGGCTACCTTTTGGCTGCACCGAGATCGGCTGCCACCTAAAATGCTTTCAAGGTCCTAACGCTACTCCTGTCTTGAACGCTAGTTCTCTTTATTATCCAGGACATCCTTCAACCCTTTGAACAAGCCGCCGACGCCTTTTTGAGTCGCTTCCTGGACACTCTTGAGCTGATCGCCCACACCCTTCCTCGAACTGCTAACCGAAGTAACGATTCCCTGGTTGATCGCTTGGAAGACAATCTTCATGCATTCGCCAAAGGTAGTGCCGTCATCATCGACTCCGATATCCGTCAATTCGATATCTGGCAAGGGAACCGTCAATGTCTGACCGCCCAACAGCTTATAAGAAACTTTTACGTTCCCTCCGGTTATGCGAAGCAAATCGATCTGCACATTTTTCGAAGAGCCGGATTCCTCTTCTATCGGCTCAGCATCGCTTGGGCCCGTAAACTCCTCGATGTTCGCCAGAATCGTTCCAATGTTGCTTTTTCCCAGACCCACGCCCGTTTCCAATATGAACTCGTATCCTTCGATAATGATTTCATTGATTACAATCTTGTCAGACAAAACCGACATGGGTTGCAGCTTCATACTGAACCTCTCGAGCTTGATCGCGTGCGGGGTATTGAATCCCTCCGGATTGCCAACCACCATCCCAGATATCGTTCCGCTACCAGAAAATGCCGACAGATCGACGGATTCTAATGTGATCGGAGTCTGAGTTACCTCCGGTCCAAATGTCTCAACGCCTGCCTTTATTCCAGAACCGATGGCTTTGGAGAATACCAGCAGCAAAACCACCCCCACAATAACGAGGCCGAAAACCATTACCAATAGCTTCTTCATAACTGAGATAAGTCGTCCACCCGCGGGAACTCTATGAAGTTAGCCATTCAATGCGACAAAAATCTAGCAATAAATTTACAAAAGATGCTCACGTGAATCTTGGTTTCACGAGCTTGGATTCGACACCCATCCAAAATGGGTCGCCAAATCCGAAAACGCTATTGACGGTTGGTGCTGCCTGAGTCCGCACCGTCCAGGCCGAAAAGCCCTTCGCCGTACAGCCGAGATCAGCTTCTATATTCATGAAGAACACCAACGGCACGGCGTCGGCAGCTCCCTAATTTCCCATGCCATTGGAGGTTGCCCAAGGCTAAGTATCCAAAATCTATTTACATGGAACGTTGATACAAATGAAGCGATTGCCCGCATTCTCGGGAAATTCGGACTCGAAGAGTGGGGCAGATTAACCAATGTCGCTGAAATAGACGGTCATACCTGCGGCCAAGTGATCTTTGGAAGAGCAGTCTAGTTCGAAATCGATCGTGAAGCGCTAACTGCAGGGAATCTGGGCGCTTCCCTGCAGGTTTAGTTTTTTAGCTGCTAACTACTGCAGCTATTGCAACCGAAGTCGCACTTAGCGACTGAACAGCATTTAGTTTCTTCTGCTTCATTCATCCTATACCTTCTTTCTGTTCACATTGATATCTATCTATATATTGGTGAAAATAGCAACAGCTACGGATGCGCTAGGTAGCTTCCGAATCGGGAGCCAAGTTCAACATTAGGCCTCCACAGCAAGCGACGACATTGTCTTGATCTAATTTATAGTAGACCGTTTTCCTCTCCTGTTCCCTCTCAACAAGACGCGCCTTTTCCAACAAGGACAAGTGATGCGTGGCTGTCGGCTGCGTTACCTTCACCCGCTTAGTTATCTCGCCAACAGACCGACGCTGACAGCAACAGAATCTCAAAATCTTCTGCAGAGTTAGATCGCCCACGGCTTTGCCAAACGCTACGGCTTCCTTCTCAGTCATGCCGCTAACGTATAGATAGTTATATATACATCAAGGCTGACCGCCAAGGATCCTGATTAAATTCGATCGTCGGCCTCCGATTGATACAACCGTAGGGGACGCCGAGACCGAGGAGGATAAAAATCTATAAGAAGGTCAAAAGACGCTCACGAATTCAACTAATAGCTACGAGTCCTTTAAATCCTTAGATCCTCCGCGAGCTCAGCGGTTAGAAAACCCATTCGCGTCTACGACTACCTAAGCCACTTCTTGTAGGCTTCCATTTCAAGAACAGGATCCTCAGTTTCCTTCAACTGGCCGATCAAGATAAGGCTAACTAAGAAAAAGAGCAATCGAGAAGAGATCACAATCTTGCTTGGTCTAGATCCTTTGGTAGCGGCCGATCTCCGAGCGACCAAGACTTTTCACTCGTAACGGCCGTTGCAATAACGAGTTTCGTGCAGTCATCAAAGCAGCCGATATATTGCAGTCTTCCCCGTTAACTTGGAGAGTTTCCAACAGGTGTATGATATCGGCATTTCGTCGTAGGGGCGTCGCTTGCGGTGACCGCAGTGGCGACTCATGCTCTATTTACGCTGCCGCCGCAAGCGACGCCCCTACAAATTTACAGTTTACGGGACACTCTTCTAATTTGAACGCCGATCATGAATCTGAGCCTCGCGAGCTCTCCGGTTTAGTTCCTTGCTTCAAAATGGGTTTTGCCGTTTCAATACTATCCAATAATGCCGATATCCGATATTCAAGGGCTTCGAAAGGCCGCCATCGCGAATACGCTCTTTCCACCCACAACTTTGAAAAAAGCGATAGAGAAGCTCGGGTTCTTGCAGGCAGATCCGATTCGCAGCCCTGCCCGGGCACAAGACTTGACTCTAAGGCATCGAGTCAAGAACTACCGATCAGGCGATTTGGAAATCCTGTATCCAAATCTTAATGTCGATGAAGACTTTCTTTTCGCCTACGGATTTCTTCCGCGTTCTCTATCACCACTGCTACATCCGAGGGAATCCTATCGCTTATCGAAACTCGAGAAAGACGTGCTCGCGCATATGGATGAAAGTGGTCCCGTTCATCCGCAAGACGTGGCAACTACTTTCGGATCCAAACGAACTCGGAATGGCTGGGGTGGCTTTTCCAAAGCCACCAAGAGGGCCCTGGAAAAGCTGCATCATTATGGTCATCTCCGCATCGCCGGCAGAAAAAATGGAATACGCCTCTATCAACGAGCGTCGGAAACAACGCCCGAGCAATCTCCCGAAAAGCGCTTTCAAGCTCTCGCCCTACTGATAGCTCGATTTCATTCTCCCGTCGAAGAAAGGATTCTAAACCGAGCACTCAACTGCCTCAAGCACATCGTACCCAAACTATCGGGACGTAAAGCGCTACTCGACGAAGTTTTAGAATCCAACGGTTTCCGCAGGGAAACTATCGATGGTATAGAATATACTTGGCTTGATAGGAAAATTGGATCAGCTGAGCCGACCCATCAGGTCCGATTCCTGGCTCCCTTCGATCCACTTGTACGCGACCGAGATCGCTTCGAACACCTTTGGGATTGGTCTTACCGATTCGAAGCCTACATCCCCGCAGCCAAGCGCGAACGCGGCTACTACGCTTTACCCCTACTTTGGCGAGACGAAATCATTGGCTGGGTAAATGCCAGCGTGATCAACGACAGATTAATACTGCAAATCGGATACGTCCACAAAGCTCCTAGATCGAAGGAATATCGCGAGGCTCTAAAGAGAGAAGCCTCGCGAATGGCGAAGTTCCTCCATTTGCCGGAAAGCGAATGGGAATTGGAAGAAAGCGTTTAGCGATTGGCACGGGAGGTTAGCGAATCGAGGGGCACAAGTTGATCGCCAAGATCTCCAAGACTTGAAGCGGTTATGGATAGATCGAATGTAGGAGCGGGTTTATCCCGCGATTCGACAGAAACGATCGCAGCGTAAAGTCGCTCCTACGCGCATCGTGTCTCAATGATTCGCCTAGCGATCAAGCCCTACCATCTCAACCTGCCATTCCTCAACGATCTCTACCGTTAAACAAATATTCCTTAAATCATTCCCCGAAGAAAATTGACACCCCACGTCTTCTACCGGGAGCATATATTCCATGCGATTTCTCACCTTCATTCCCCGCTTGGCCCTGGTCGCCATTAGCCTCAGTTTTCTGGCGTCCGGCTACGCCCAATCCAGCTCTAGCCAGAAAAAGAACGTCTTGTTAATCTGCGTTGATGACTTGAGGCCTGAATTGAATTCCTTCGGCGTCGAATACATCCATTCCCCCAATATCGATCGCTTGGCCGCGAGCGGACGGGCCTTTAATCGCCACTACGTCAACGCCCCCACCTGCGGTGCCTCTCGCTACACGATGTTGACTGGACAGTACGGTTCCTACGGCAACCAAGCTCTTTTTCAACGAGCCGAGAAGCTCAGATCTCCTGATTCCGCTGTTCCTCCAAGTATGCCAGAGTGGTTTGGGAAAAATGGATACAAAACCGTATCGGTAGGTAAAGTCTCACATCATCCTGGCGGCTGGGGTGGTGAGGATTGGTACGATCACAACGTTCTGGAAATGCCTGGGGCATGGGACAGGCAGCTTATGCCGACTGGGCAATGGAAGCATCCCCGAGGCGCCATGCACTCTCTCATCCACGGCGAGATCAAGCCGATTGGATCCTTCTCGGAGAACAAAATGGATGTCATGCAAAGCGCCGAAGGCAAAGACACCGACTACCACGATGGACTGATAGCCGTCGAGGGCCTCGAGCAACTCGAAAATCTAGCGGAGTCGCACACGCCTTTCTTCCTAGCTATCGGCTTCATCAAGCCCCACCTCCCCTTTGGAGCGCCCAAGCGCTATATGGATCCCTACGAGGGGATCGATCTACCTCCGATCCCTCACCCCGAAAAGCCTGGCTGGCAAAGCACTTGGCACGCGTCCGGCGAGTTTACCAATCAATACTACCACTATGGCAAAGACCCGAACGTTGACGAAGAATACGCGGAACAAGTGCGCAAGCATTACGCGGCCTGCGTCAGCTACGTTGATCATCACGTGGGAGAAATTCTAGCCAAGCTCAAGGAGACCGGCCGCGACAAGGACACCATCGTCGTCCTCTGGGGTGATCACGGTTGGCACCTCGGCGAACATGCCATCTGGGGAAAGCATTGCCTCTTCGAGGAAGCCTTACGATCCCCTCTCATCATTTCCGTCCCGGGTATGAATAATCCTGGGACAAAAACCGATGCGGTTGTCGAAACCCTCGATCTCTTCCCCACATTGTGCGAACTCACCGGTTTAGGCCACCCTGAATTCGTTCATGGCACTTCGCTGGTTCCTCAGATCAAGAACCCAAATGCCAAAGGCCATACAGCCTACGCCTACACCGGCCGAGCTCGGACTATTCGAAACGCTAGCTATCGTCTAACTCTCCACAATGACGGCTACGCAGAACTCTACGATCACACTTCCCCTGAAAAGGAAACCAAGAACGTGGCGGGGCAAAACCCAGCCGTAGTCAAAGCGCTCACAGCCCTAATCAACCAAAAAGGTTCGGCTAACTAGGACGGACCGTAGTTAGCCGCTGGTTACTCTAAACTTGTCGCCAGATCCCCTCATTTAGGATCGAGATTCAACAATCCAGCATCGAGACTACTCTCCCGGACTTAGAGTAGACGCATCCAGGGGCCCGTTCACATCCAAGTATTTTTCTCGTACTGATTTGATATCGGCTGCGGTCACCGGACTAGCATCGTTGCCGAATGACGATCGTATGTAGGTCAAAACCGCGGCTAATTCCTGATCGCTGACTAGACTTTCGAAGCCGGTCATAGGTACATGTCCAGGATAGCTTCTGCCGCTAACTTCTATAGGCCCAACCAGCCCTTTAAGCGTGATCTTTATAAGCGTATCTTTGTCGCCTTCCACCCAGCGAGTTCTTGCCAAGGGAGGGAACCCCGCTTCGGGCAAGCCCATGCCGTCTGGCTGGTGACACGTTCCGCAAAAGCCTTCCCGAGAGTAGACTTCCAATCCCAATTTAAGAAACTCGTCTTCATAGCCCTCTCCCGGGGCCCGATAGTTTTTATCGGTGGCGCTTGGGTGTACGGGCCGACCGGTAAGCCCCGCCTGAGCGTACTCGTAGCTGTAGCGAGCAACGTCGCTGTCGAGTCCCTGTTCGTTGACTTTCTCAACTATCGGCAAGCCGATTTCCGCTGGCAGCCACGAGGCAGCGACGAGAGCCTCCAATCGGACGCGGCCATGAGGATCCTGGGCAGCAGACTCTACGAGTTCAATTGCGGCAGGAAGCTGATCAATATTGTATCGGGCTACGGATACAGCCGCGCTGCGAATGCGGTGATCATCAGACGCGAATAGCTCTTTCAGCAATTCCAAATCTACAGCGTTGTGCCCCCAGCCAACCCAAAGAGCTTCCAACTTTTGACGCTCGTCGTTCTGCTTGGCAGCCCAGGATTTCAGTGCAGGCAAAACCGCTACCGACTCCCGGCCACGCAGCTCGCGGCGAACGCGGTAACGCGTACGCAACTGGGGATGCTTCAATGTTTCCAGCAGCTCGGGAATCGACGCTCCATGGACTTCTGCCGGCTTCATCAATGGTCGAGATGGATAGGTGACCCGGTAGATTCTCCCATGAACGTGGTCGCGCAACGGATCTCGGGCATTATGCTGCATGTGGCCAATTAAAGCGTTGTGCCAATCGGCTACGTAAAGCGATCCATCTGGGGCAAATTCCAAATCGACAGGCCGAAAATTCAAGTCGTTAGACGAAAACAGGTCCTGACGCCATTTGGCGGCGAAACCCGATCCCTCCTCCACCAGCTGATGTTGTTTTGCTCCCAGAAATCCGATTGTGTTGTTGAAAAGCAGATCGCCTTGAACGTCCTCAGGAAAGTGGGAGCTAGATACGATTTCCAAGCCGGATGTCGGGCGCACGAAATTGTCGGTCAGAATCTGGGGTGCCAGCATGTTGTATCCATAAATAGGCTTTACCGATGCCGGCGTCAGCCAACTGACAGTTGGATTGGAGGTGTGGAGGAAAAAGCCTTGTCCATAATCGTCGAAGGCAACCCCCCATGGATTAGGCATATTTAGCTGAGCGATGCGGGTCAGCTTCCGTCGGCTTGGGTCGTACCTGAAATAGCCTCCCCAAGAACCGCGTTCCGGACCGTAAATCGTCTCGATATTGCTATGAAGAAAGTAGCCCTCCCCCATGATGATGGCTCCCGAAGGATCAACGCAAAAAGCGCTAATCGCATGATGCGTATCGTGATCGTCAAATCCACTTACAATGTATTCTCTTTCGTCATACTTATCATCCCCGTCGATGTCCTTGAGCAATACTAAGCTATCGCTTTGAGAAACGTAAACCCCTTCCGGAGCAATTTCAAAACCGATGGGGATATGCAAGTCATCGGCGAAAACGCGTAGACTGTCCGCTTTGCCATCACCGTCAGCATCCTCGAAAATCAACAGCTTGTCTGCCGGCTTGGGATCTCCGATTTGGTAGTGCGGGTAGCTTGGCATCGTGGCAACCCAGAGTCGGCCTTGATTGTCGAAGGCAATCTGACTTGGGTTCGCCAACTCGGGGAACTCCTTTTCAGAGGCGAACAACTCCATCCGGTAGCCTTCCGCAGTTTCAATTTTCGATTCCGACTCTCTCCCAGGCAGGTAATCGATCGTCCCGTTTTTAGCGCTTACCGTGTAGTTAGTCGGCACCTCAGGCAATGGGTGCGTTTTGGCGTCTTCCGCCTCGATATCGAAAGGCTGGCCATTCAAAGCGGCCCAAATAGCTCGCTCGCGAACGTCTGTCATTTCCTCAGTCTTCCTCAGCTCGTCTGGATAATTCTGTGGGCCGAAAGGAGCGTAACGCTGGCCATAAACATGAACCCCATTGGGTATCTTGAAGTTATTGAGCCATGACCAGTTCTTCTCATTGACTGCCTCATTAACCGTATCGCGAATCCCTTCGCGTATCGATCGACTTCCGAAAATCGATTCAGACAGAAACCGAGCCAGTCTCCTGTACCCCGCGTCATTGAGCAAGACGCCGTCGTTGGTCAAACCGTCGCTTTCGTTATACCACTGCTTGGAGGCGTTGAAAGCATCCACGAAGAGTACGCCATGATTAGATGCGATCTCAGCCATCGCATTGGAATAAAGTTCTAGATTCCGATTGATTGATTCGCCGTCCGGACCGTCGAAATCGCGTGGCTTCTCCTCGAAAGCGGTTGGCGAAACCACCACTAACTTGGGTGGCCCGTATCCGTTGTAACGTTGGGTAAGGGTATGCTTCACAAACCCCTCAAACTCTTTCTTGTAGTGCTCTAGCCCGTCCTCGCCATCGAAAGAAGAATTGTAGCCGAAGAACGCTATAATCGTATCCGCCCGCAAGCGGGTCAGCCATTGGTCAGGCGCCTCGAAATGACCCTCGCTCTTTGTGTCGATCCAAAAATCTTCTTTGACCAGCTCCTTCGCGCCCGGAAAGGCAAAGTGATACTCATAATTCCGACCAGGATGAGGTCGGAAGCCCGGCGTATTTCCTTCATCGGCCATATTGCGGATCTGGAGATCCTTGCCCGGAAAACTCAGATAAATTTCAGTTTCAAAATGGCCGAACTTGGTCATCCGAGAGGCCATTCCTGTTCCGAGGATAACCACGCTCTCACCTTGATTGGGCTCGATTTGTTGGGCTGTACTTCTACAAGAAAAAAGGGCCGCTACAATCACGGGAATCAGATAGATGCTACGCTTCATCGTAATTTAAATATGGTTACCAAAACAGAATAATAAATTCAAACAGGATACACCCCGCATTCACGAGGCTATATGATGGTTCGCGGCAGCGACCCAAATCGATGGAAAAAAGGAGATTTTGGGATTCGATGGACCTTTGAAGATCGAATCATTGGCGATCGCGCGAACATTGATCAAGTTGGAGCTTAGCTCCATAATATCAGCGGGGTACGAGCGCATCCTGTTGATTGAAATATCATGAGTAGAGAATGGCTAGTTGGACCACTATTTGAACAGGTCCTCTGGTTTGAGACCCTTTTTGTATTTATCTCCAAAGCCGGAATTGTTTGGTTCGTACGCTCCGGCAGTTTCCGTCTTCACCCCACTAGCTGGTATTAGATCTTCGCGTGAGAGTGCCCAAAGAATGCCTTGCAGGGCGAAACGGCGCATCATCGGTAATTTAAAATCATATGGATGCCCCAACGTCGTCATGAAAACCCGAGCATGGTTGAATCCATGGCTGTGCGTTTTCGTCCAAGCAACCGGATTGGAAATTGGATATCGATTTAGCTGACCCCGTTCTTCTTTGTTTGACTGCAGCGACTTGCCATTGAGCAAGAATTGAGGATCCCCCGCAACCGTATCACCTCCGCCTTCCACGTGATAGAGCCATGAATACGCTTCGAACGTTTCCATACCCCTAAGAGTTGGATGGTCCTTCGCCGCCGAATCAATCGTCACGCCTGTCAGTGTTCTTTGCCCGTCCGAAAAGTGGCCGTGGTGCGTGATCCACTTCTGTCCTAGAAGTTCCCGCGTCAAATCGCCACCAGCAAAGCTGTGGATGAAGGTGGGGTCGTCCTGATAGCCCCATCCGGCATGAGGGGACTCCTGAGTGAACCGAAACGCATGGGTCGACGTTCGAAAGGCGACCACCGGTTTGCTCGATTCGAGGTAGTCAAGAATATGCTGGAACGAGGATTCGTCCGGACGACGGAAACGCAAGAATAGCACCATCAAGTCCGCGTCCGCCAATTCTTCTGTCTTTGTCAATGAAGTTGCCGCATTGGGATCGATCGATCCATCTTCGTCCAAAGAAAATCCGACCGACACATGAAAACCGAAATCGCGACGCAGAATTTTGGCCAGCATAGGCATCGATTCTTCAGATCGATACTCCTCGTCTCCCGTCAAGAAGACGACCCTTGGCGGATCGGAGGCAAAAGCAGAAACGACCATCGCTAAAGCAGAGAATACGGGGACCAAGAATCTTATCATACTACATACAGGATCTTAAAATGTAATTCGTTGCAATCCGCTAGCTAGTAGGTTCGATATTTTTTACCACTCCTCCCCAATTGCTCCCTATGAAACGACGCGATTTTATCCGACTCGCATCAGCGAGCGCCGTCAGTCCAAGCTTGCTTGGACCCTCCTCGACCTTCGAAGCCCACCACTCTATTAAACTAGACCGATACGGAGGTTGGACCGGCAAGAAGTTCGAAGCGACGGGCTTTTTCCGCGTAGAAAAGGACAAGCGCTGGTGGATCGTTACTCCCGAAGGTAACGCGTTCCTTAGCTGGGGCATCAACCATCTTTATCCAGATCTGTGGAAACAGGACTACAACCGTGAAGCCTGGCAAAAGAAATTGGGAATAGAGAATCTAAACGGACCCGAATTCAACCCGGCGCTGCGGAAATGGTTCCTCTCCATCCGAGAGCAACTGGGTTTCAACACGGTCGGCGTGCACAACGCCCTTCATATCGTGAATACTCCATATCCGGAAATGGCCTACATGCAGCCTATTCACTTTGTTAATATCCCCCACTGGCGAACCGAAATTCCCGACAGCAATTTTATCGATGTGTTTTCATCCGATTTCGAGCATCATTGCGATCGATTGGCTAGAGAGATTGCCGAGCCGCTAAAGGACGATCCCTTTTTACTCGGCTACTCAATGAATGATTGCCCGCTGTTCACTGAGGAGGACTTGCGTGAGCGAACGGATACCATTGGGGGAGCTCGACGCCCATCTCGAATCGGCTGGCCTCGCCGGCTTCGCAATCTTGAGAGCAGCGCGCCCGGAAAACGGGTATATGTCGAGACGATGAAAGACGCTTACCGTGGCCGCATCAAGGATTTCAATGCGACCTACCAGACGTCCTTCAGGTCTTTCGATGGTCTAGCTGCAGCCGAGAACTGGCGACCAGAAACCCGGCTATCCAACCCCAGTGAATCCCGCGATAACGCGCTATTCCTCCATCGTGTTGTTGACAAATACTACGAAACGGCCCTCAACGCGATTCAGCGATACGATCCGAACCACATGCTTGTCGGCGACAAACTCAACGCCAATACGGATTCTCTAGACACCGTTCTACCTATCACCAGCGAGTACACTGAGATCATTATGTATCAGATGTACGCTCGCTACGAGGTTCAGAAGCCCGGGCTTGATCGCTGGTCAGCCCAGATCGACAAACCTTTTATCAATGGCGATTCGGCCTTTACCATGACAACGGATACGATGCCGCGGCCCTATGGCCCAGTAGCCGACAATTTGGATATGCGAGCCAAATGGACCGAAGAATTTTTCCGATCAGCTTTCGCCCGGCCCGAATTCGTAGGCTGGCACTATTGCGGCTTGATCGATGCTTCGCAGCTCGTTCCACGTAAAGCGGATCGCCAGCACTCTGGCTTGCTAGATGGCTGGGGAGACCCCTATCCGGCTCTCGAAAAGGTTTTAAAGAGCTGCTCCAGCGAGATCTACTCTATCGCCCAGAAAAGCTAGATCCTGGTCACTCGATACTTGTCGCTAGATCCCGGCTTCTGTGCCGAGCCTCTGGTATCCGATACTCGAAAATAGTTAACTAAGCTTCCAGCCCTTGCGATACTCCCGCTTTACGTACTGTTCGGCTTTTCGAGAATTGGTCACACGCATCTCTTTCGTGTCCCAATGGATTTTCTTTCCAGCCCGATAGGCTACATTTCCCAAGTGGTTGGCCTCGGTGAGCAAACCAGAATACTCGAAATCGCACATGGTCGGAGCACCTCCTTTACAGGCATCGACCCAATCTTGATGGTGGCCATTGGGAGAGCGAGGAATGAAGTGATCCGGTCCCTTGAAGCCTTCGAACTTATCTTCGGGAAGCAGAACGTGGTTCTTGTAATCCGATAGCAGCATTCCCTTATCGCCAACAAATAGATGACCGTTGGCCCATTGGGGAATCCCCTGCTCGTTCCAGATTTTCGGTTTCTCCAAACCTTGGTACCAAGTCAGTTTCACGGGCGGCAATTCGCCTCTCGCTCCGTATTCATAAGTTGCCTGCATCGAAGCGGGAGCCATGGCGGGATGCGGTTTCGGTCCCTTCGCTTCAATGGTCAGCGGAGCATCCAGCTTCAAAGCCCAAAACGGAAGGTCTATCCAGTGGCTGCCCAGGTCCGACATCGTGCCGTTAGCAAAATTCCACCAACGATACCAAAGTGGACCTTCGAAATAGTGGTTGTGAAAGGGCGTTTCTGGAGCAGGCCCTACCCATAGATCCCAGTTCAAAGTCTTGGGCATGGGCTGGGATTGCTTGGGCGTATCGATAACGATGTAGCGATCATTGGCATCGCGAGCCGCCTGCTCACTAGCATGCCAACCCCAAGCTCGAGAATTCCATACATGGGTTTCACTCACTTTGCCGATGGCTCCGGATTGAATCAGCTCGACCACACGTCGATAGTTGTCGTTAGCGTGGTTATGCGTTCCCATCTGCGTAATAACACTAGCATTACGGGCCGCCATGCGAACGACACGGGCTTCTTCGATATTGTAGGTGAGCGGCTTCTCGCAATAGACGTGTTTTCCTAATTGCAGGGCCGGCAATGTTGCGAAGGCATGGTTGTGCTCGGGAGTGGAAATCACAACCGCATCGAACTCCTTCTCGTGATCAAACAATTTCCGAAAATCGGCTTCCCGTCGAGCCTTAGGTTGAAACTTAGAAACTAGATTGAGCTTCAGCTGATCGACTTCAGAGAGGGCGACGATATTCTCGTCCTTAAAATAGCCGGTGTTTCGCTGTCCGCGATTGCCGAGGCCAATCATGGCTATGTTCAGCCTCGAATTCAAATTGTGGCCACGCAAGATATTAGGGGCCGCTATGGTGGCCGCTCCTGCAACAGCACTGGTTTTTATAAAGGATCGACGATTCATGGGCTTGGGGGTCATAGGGGTATACTAATTAAAGTCCGCAATTATCCCTGAATTACAGTTGCATTGACTCTTGGTCAATCTTTCATGATCGGCTCAATGGACTGGGCTAATACTTAGGTTTCATCGTGACATTCCTGACCTAGTCGCGCTTCTATTCCGCCATGAAAATCTTATTACCTGCCCTCTTTGTTAATCTGGCCCTGCCCCTAGCCCTGTGCTCAGCAGAAGAAACGAAAGCATCTGAAAACCCGAACCCGCTTACAAAGCTCTATAAGCTCTCCGATTTTGAGACCAATGGAAATTGGATGGAAGAAGGAAAGGACGTTCTCCATCTCAAGCCCCGGGATGGAGAAACCGGCTGGAAGCGCTACGATGCCTATCTTTGGTTCCCCAAACAGTATCAGGACTTTGTCTGCCGCTTTGAATTCAAATTGGGAGAAGGTGGAAACTCGGGATTCTACTTTCGCATTTCCAACCAGTCGGACGCCACTCTGCACGGATTCGAAATCCAATTGAAGGACGACTACGGGAAAGAAGAGCTCGGTCCCCACGACGTTGGTGGCGTTATCAAAACTTCAGGACCAAAAGTGAATGCGGTCAAACCGGCTGGAGAGTGGAACGAGATGATTGTCCGGCTGAAGGGCTCCCAGCTCGTAGTGAAGCTCAATGATCAGACCGTCCAGCAAGTGCATCTAGAGAAAGCCCGCCCTGCAGATAAGCCGCTCGCCAAAAAAGGCTGGATAGCCATCCAAGATCACGGCCAGGAGCTCTGGGTCCGAAAGATCCGCATCCGAGAACTCTGAATACGTCGTCGTATTCGTGAAGAGTAGCACGGGCATCCTGCCTGTTCAAGACACAGGCTGGAAGCCTGTGCTACATTTTATCACGGAGGACCGGGCCGATCCTCCCTACCTTCCAATGGTCTAGATGCTGGTACAGGCCCTCCGTAGGTCTCTCCTCCGAAAGCATTCAAAACCTAGGGCATCAGCTCGTCGACCGGCTCGTACCACTCGCCGCGCAGCCAGTCCACTACGAGACCAATCTGTTGCACGGTTAGGGTCCCTTCCTCACCGTAAGCCGGCATCCGATCGTTCCCGCTACCATAAAAACGCGGGTGCTCCGGATTCTTGATAAATTCGATCATGTATTCGCGTGACATCCACCCGGTCAGATCGGGTGTTCTGCTCTCGGAGCTCTCTTCCCCATCCCACCCGTGACAGTCGATACAGGCTTCGTCCACTCCGGTGATTCCATCCCAAAAAAGGTCAGACCCTTCCTGGATCAAATCGGAATCCGCCTCGTCCAACTCCTTCTGGCTTTTCAGTTCCGCCTGGGCCGATACCGCAGCGACCACTTTGGCAAGTTCCTCCTGGCCCCTAGGGGATAGGTCGCGCAGTCCCATTACATACTCCACCATCCGGCTCTGATTCCCACCGTCTCGGTCAACGAAGTGAGTACCCCCAAAGTACTTGGCTGTGGCAATCTGGTCCGGATCTACAAAACCAGCAAGCCACTCCCTGCTGCCGACTCCCTTTAGATCAGGCGCTGATGGCGGCTCTTTTAATTCGCGTCCTAAGCCATCCATTCCGCCGTAAGCGTGGCAGCTCGCGCACTTGTCAGCGAAAATCTTGGGGCCCTGGGTGTAAGGATCGCTACGAAGTAGGGAGGTGGCGCCACCCTGAGGAATACCGGCCGGAGCCTTTGCCAGTACTCGAATGCGTTCGGCGTCTTTGCGTGCCTGCTCCTGGGCAAATTGAAACTCTCCATCCTTCGCGTCCTTGGCGTAAGCTATGTATGTCAAGTAGACAAATCCGCCCAACAGGGTGTAGAGGAATATCAGATTGAATCGGTGACCCTGTTTCCAGCGACCGATAAACGGCATCAAGAAGAGCAGCCCAACAATGAACGCGGGGATGTAGATACCACCCCAAAGAACACCCTCACCCTTGAAATACTTGAGGAACTGGAACAGGAACATGAAATACCAGTCCGGACGGGCCGGATAACGTTCCGCTGGATCTGCTGGCGCACTCAAATGCGCCCCACCAAACCACAATACAAGGGCTAGAATAGCAGCCATTACCGCGAGCGCAGCCACGATATCTCGAAAGACTTGCTCCGGCCAGAATGGCGTGTCAGCTCTGCGAAAAGGTTTCTTCGCCTTGATGCCGTGGCGTCTGAACAAATAAATGTGGGCCACTATCAGCAGGATGAGAAGCCCGGGAAGGACACCCGCATGCAAAGCGAAGAATCGCGTCAGCGTATGATGGCCATAGTCCGCCCCGCCAATCACGATTTTCTGCAAGGATTCTCCAATGACGGGCGTGATCGCCACCATGTTCGTGGCTACTTTGGTCGCCCAATACCCTTTTTGGTCCCAAGGCAAGAGATACCCTGTAAGCGAAAGAGCCATCACCAGAAACAGCAACCCTAGCCCGAACCAATAATTCACTTCTCGCGGAGCCGTGTATGCCTTATCTATGACGACCTGCATCAAGTGCAGGATCAAGAGAACCGTCATTAATTGGGCCGCGTAATGATGGATGCCTCTCAGGAGCCATCCAGCATTCATCTCTTCTTGAATGAAATAGACACTCTCCCAGGCCGTTTGAGAACTCGGGCTGTATGCCATCCAGAGCATAATGCCGGTGGCGAACTGCACGAATATGCAAAACGTGAGAGCGCTGCCCCAAATGTAGCGCCATCGAGGACCGCCGGGAATGTTCTCGAAAAGAATTTCGTTAACAATCTTCTTGTAACCAGTGCGCCGATCAAGCCACCCAAGTAACGCCTTCATACAATGGCCTTTTTATCTGCAATCCCCGGCTGAAAATTCTGAAATTTCACCCAAACCTCTCCCTCGTTTTCGACCTTCACTTCCAGCGAGTCGAGCCCTCGGGCGCTAGGACTGTCCGGCGCCTGTGTCCCCGTCTCCAGATCAAAGGCGCTGTTATGGCAAGGACAGTAATAATCACGTTCGCTTTCACGGAATACGACAGCGCAGCCGAGGTGAGGACAAACCACGTTGAAGGCGTCGATTTTTCCATCGCTCTTTCGGCATAGATAAATCGCCCCGATGGCAGTATTGGGAAACTTGTTCCAAGCATCCTGCTTGTCTGCGTAGATGGTAAACTTTTTCGGCGTACCATCCTCGGTCAACGCATCAAGCAAAGTAACCCGCGTAAAATCAGCATCCCCCTGCTTGCGCCTAAGCGGATCCATCAAGACGGCTATCCCGGCTGCAATGGGCGGAATCGCTACCGCGCCGCCAAGGCAGACCGATCCAGCCTTGATCATAAACTCGCGACGCTCCGCATTTTCGGGCTTAGCGTCTTCTTCGGGAATCGGCTCTTTTTCGTTTTCCAATTTCGTTTTCTCGGGAAGGTTAGTATGGGCCATAACGATAGCGATTTGGGCAGAGTGACAAACAAAAAACTGCTTTGCTGCTGAATATTGAATACAAAAAAACGTTCCCTCCATATGTGCTGTCTTAATATTCGGAGATCTTTTCGTCTATTCCCGCCACTCTTGGTTGGCGCAAAAAAGTTTTCCAAAATATGCATCTTCACCTCGAGCCGGATTTAGAAGCTAATCCCTTCTCTTGGTGTTTATTCAGAGGGGTCGTTTCTATCAATCTTGCCAAGTGCCCAAGCCCTTTTAACTTGCCCGCATCGACACCTTTCAGAAATTAGAAATTCTGGCCGACGCGGCCAAATACGATGCCTCCTGCGCCAGTTCAGGAGCCAATCGCAAGGACTCCTCCGGAGGCAGGGGCGTTGGATCCACTGGAGGAGTGGGGATCTGCCACTCCTACACACCCGATGGCCGCTGTGTATCGCTCCTTAAAATCCTTCTCACAAACGTCTGCCTCTACGACTGCCACTACTGTATCAACCGCCGCTCCAGCAATGTGCGGCGCGCCCGCTTCACTCCCGAAGAGGTCGTCGCCCTGACCCTCGACTTATAAAAGCGAAACTACATCGAGGGGCTCTTTCTCAGTTCCGGGATCGTCCGAAGCGCCGATTTCACGATGGAGCAAGTCGTCCAGCCGTTCCCGACAGACTGGTGGAAAATCCTCCTGCTTACAAAGCTCTGAATGTAGACCCTCAACTCAAGCGGGCCGTCGAAGAGCTACTGGTTCAGATCGATTCCTAACAATAGCTATCGTCACTACACACTTGGATACAGCGTTTTTGTGATTTCAAGAATCTAAATTGAGGTCAAGTAATCAGTCGAAAGGACAATCCCCAGCCAGTTATGGCTCAATATGGCTGATCGCTAGGGAAATCGCTTCTTCCTCAGGAAACAGTTTCTGGTACACGGTCTTCGCTGTAATCGATGCTAAAAAGCAGGCAACGGCGAAACCAACGATTGCCAGAGCGAGTACCCACTTAGGCGGTTTAGCTTGCTCGCCCAAATCGGATCGCGTCCCCAAATAGATGAGGGCGAGCGCCAATACCGGGATGCCTAAGACCGTTAATGCCTGAGCAAAGGTAATCAAATGGACAACGCTCCCTTCACTCGTAAGAGACGCTAGGGCAACTGTCATTCCTACAAGCAGTGCCACAGTCGTCAAATGGCGAGGCCAACCATCGCTCAATCTAGAACCTTTGCCCACCGAATCCGACATCACAGTTCCGCCGATTAGGGCATTAACAAGGAAAGAGCTTAGGCCCCCGGCAAGAATGCCCGCGCAGAATATGCCTTTAGCCAAAGGCCCGAATAAAGGCTCCAGCTGCCGGGCCACATCGCCCACCGATCCTAGCGCAGGAGCCGCCGGGTTCCCATAAAAGGTGCGCCAGGCCGTTAAAAAAATAATCGCTGTAATACCTCCTAATATCGAAATACTCAATACAGAGTCCCTTAGGCTTTTCTTAGTATCCAGAAGACTCCAGCCCTTTTGCTTTACAAGGTAGGCTTGATAGAAGGCCCCACCCACTGAAAACGTTGTCCCAATCATGCCCAGCAAGGGTAGCCAATCCAGACTCCCTTGCGCCGGAGATATCTCAAACGATCGCGGGCTGGCGAACACGACCAGGAAGTTAACTAGGAACGCCAGAATCATGACGGCCACCAGAAGCTTCATGAGCTTCTCCACTACATTGTAAAGATTATGGGCAAGGTAGAGGATTGCAACTACAGCAACATTGACGACAACGAGAATTGCCGAACGGGCAAACAGACTTAGCGTACCCTCCCCCATCAACGGCTCCATCCCGCCTATCAAAGCCAAATTATTCGATGATTGAAACAGGGCCACCAAAGTAAACAGGGTGAGGCCGATAGCCACCGCCACCGGTCTCCCAAGTCGACTTGCCAATTCGCTACAAAGGCTGCCCTCATAGGCTACGCCGAGTCGGGCAGCAAGAGCGACCATTGCGATCATCAGCAAAGCGGCAATGGCAATCACCGGAAGACCAACCAGCCCAAAACTCGCTCCTACTCGAGAACTGGTAAGGATTGATCCCGGCCCTAGTACCACCGCCGTAACGATGATGGCCGGGCCGATCTTTTTAAGTATCGAATTCATTTGAGGGAACTACCTTTCTATTGCTGATCGCGGGTTTCGGTCGATAAGCTGATCTATCTCGCTTTCAGATAAACCCAATCCTTCAGATAAATGCTTTTTCATTCGAGGCATCGTTACTGTCGAACCGGCCAAATTCGAGGACCCAGGTTTCCGAGCCACCCCAACGTCATCGACTTCAATTTCCATCCCAGACAACTCATAGCGCCCTGGACCGAGACGCGAGGCGCAAATCGCATCGGTGACGGCAATGGACCGCTCAACTCCAACATAGTCAATGTAGTTGCCAAGCGCCACGAAATCCACGTGGGTCCCATCGGGAATAAAGCAAAACCAAAGACGGTCGCGAAAATGGAGAAAGCGCTGCAAGACATTGTCATGCCTCGGCAAATCTACCGGACAGCCATTTCCAAAGTGGGTCACCATGGAAAGGCCATTCTCGATCGCCTCTTTAAGCGTTTCCAAAGTAGGATCGCAATGACCAGCAGAAACCGCCACTCCCTTATTCGACAGGAATCGCGTCGTCGCCATTCCGGGATCGCATTCTGGAGCCAGCGTGAATACTCGTGTCAAACCACCCGCGGCATCTAGAAGCCGTTTAGCTCCGTCCAAGCTAGCTTCAACGACTGCTTCCCTTGGATGAGCTCCCACGTATCCAGTTATTGGACTAATGAACGGTCCCTCGATATGAATACCGGCGACCATCTTTTTGGCCAACGCGCATTGCTCCCTTAAGCTGACCAGCCTCGCCAGCTTGGCCTCCATGCGATCTAGCGAGTCTGTGATAATCGTGGCCAGAATTCCATCGACTCCATCCTCGTCTAGAGCTCGGCAAGCAAGCTCCAGTTCCTCGCCCTCCAGCTCGGAAGCGCAAAAATCGACTCCCGCGTAGCCGTTAACCTGGAGGTCGAATGGCTTCACAGCAACGATGCCGCTTCTTTGTCCAGGAATAGATGGCAGTTTGGATGGTTCTGCAATATCGAGGCTGGTACATCTGGCGAGACGGGACCTGAAACCGCGTTTTTCACCGCTTCCGCCTTTCGCTGGTCCGGAACTGTGCAAACGATCATATCGCTCTTCATAATCTGCTGCACTGACATGGAAATCGCCTTTTCCGGAACAGAGTCAAAGTCAGGAAACCAACCCTCGCCCAGCTGCTGCTTGCGACAAGCCTCGTCGAGATCCACAACGATGTAGGGCGTTTCGGTTTCGAAATCAGCTGGCGGATCGTTGAAAGCCAAATGCCCGTTCTCCCCGATCCCGACAAAAGCCACGTCAATTGTCGTTTCGCCGATCAATTGTCCAACTCGACTGCACTCCGACAGAGCATCGACTTCGCCATCAAGAAAGTGGAAAGCCTTCAGCGGAAGCGGCAATTGGCTAACGAACCGCTGCCACAAGTACTTCCGAAAAGAGGCATCATGTGTAATGGAAATTCCAATATACTCGTCCAAATGAAATCCCGTTATAGATGGCCAATGCAAACCAGACCGAGACAAGCTCGATAGCATTTCGAATTGGGAGGCTCCTGTAGCGACTATAATCGATGCCTCTCCAATAGAGTCTAGCACCTCGGCCAATCTTTCCGCTCCAGCCTGAGCGGCAGCCGCGCCCATCGCTTCCTTGGAATCAAATATTTGCGTATTCATAGATTAATAGCATGGCGGTTGTAAGAATTGTCGACGCGATCCCTGATTTGCACCAAATTAAACCCGCTCCTACAGTTCCTAATTAAGCACATGCCATTCACCTACACCACCTCCGCAACCAACGTTTCCAGACCTTTAGCGAAATCTACCCAAACTTTCCGGGCCGCTCCCGAATCGTCGACGTCTTTACCCGCATGTATGGCGGCCATAATATGCGGTTCTATAGATAGCCAACCATCGTATCCAGTATCCTCTAGATCTTGAATAATCTTCTGCTGGATCGGATCTTCATGAGCGTAGCAAGCTACAAAGTCGCCACCATCGGGTGACGGCTTAGCACACTTAATGTGAACGTGGGCAATCTCGTTACGGCACGCTTTGTAATAGTCCCAAGTCACTTGGAGATTATTGTCGTGCAAGCTATTGTTTCCCGTATCGAAGATCAGTTTCAGAGCCGGGCTATTCACCGCTTCTACAATCTCCAGATACCCCTCCGCGGATTCTCCATATCCACTGCAATTCTCGTGGCCTAAGATAATCCCTTCACCCTCGGCAATCGCGGCGAGCTCTTTGATACGTCGAATCGTCTCTTGCTTCCATGCGTCTCGAGCCAATGGCGAGTTTTCGGAATTGGGATAAGACATAATCCGCAAAAACCGCGTCCCCGCTTCCCGCATGCGTGGCGCCACGCGCTTTAACTCGTCGATATCCTTGTTGAAATCCGAATCGATCGGACGAGCCCAATTGCCAATCTGTCCGCCGAAGCCGACCACTTCAATCCCTTCAACCTGCAAACGCCCCCAAGTCTCGGCCCACTCCGAGTCATCGAAATCGCACACGTTCTTACCGTCGATAAGCCGTAGCTCGATGGCGCTCCAGCCGACCTCCCTTAAAGTCGCGACCTGCCCATCGATTGATCGTTCCGATTCATCCGCAAATCCTGTAAATTTAAATGGCATATTTGTATTGGTTAATTGAATAAATTTTTGTCAATATTCGACTGCGTGGAGACACGTAGCCCTAACTTGGATCTTCACCTTTCGGCTGAATATCGCTCATGGAACTAATCTATCACCGGATCTTACTGTATCAATCAAATTTCGAGAAGCGAGCCCTTCGGCTAGCTATAGATAAAACAAAATTGCCTTGCCGCCCCACATGATCGAACGGAATCGGATCCTTCCAGCCCATTTTCCTACGCTTCTCTGACAGACTGGTAGCGCTTCAAATAGTCCGGATCGATCTCGATACCGAGTCCAGGTCCCGTTGGAACTTGGATTCTGCCATCCTCCAAGCGAAGCGAAGAAGTAGCGCATTCGATTGGTATGCGCTCGTAGCCTTTAAACTCAATATGGGCGCCCCGATTGGGCATCGCGGAAACCAAGTGCAGCATGTACAAGTATCCTAACCCTCCTGACAGATGGGGGATACAGGTCTTGCCCATCGCATGACCCATCCGAGCTACTTTTAACGAGCGAATGATCCCCCCAAAATAGAAATGGTCCGGCTGCACCACATCGATTCCCTCGTTGGCTAACAACCAACGAAAGCCATAGATGCTGTGCTGCTGTTCGCCTCCCGCTATGGGGATATCCAAGGCATCGGCGACTTCCTTGGTTCCATCAAGCCAATCGAAGAATACCGGTTCCTCGAAATAGGCGTATTTGTATTCCTGCAACAGCTCCCCCACCCGAATCGCTTCTTGGGCATCGCGATAGTAGCCATTGGCATCTGAATACAGGGTCATATCATCGCCAAAAGCTTACCGGATTTTCGAGATTATTTGCTCAGTCCGGCCGGAGAGGCCCCGAGCATCTAGGTCCTTGGTCATGAACATCAGAGCGCCAACTTTGATCTTCACCGCTGGAGCCTGGCTCTTTTCCACCGCTTCTTTGATCAAAGCCAACGACTCGTCGACCGATTTCTCCCGCCATTCCGTCGCCTGGTAAACAGGGATATGCGTATTGTGAATCTCCCCAACCAGTTCGCCGACCGTCTTGCCGGCGATGCGACCCATCATATCGAGGATGGCAAACTCCATGGTGGCCAAGGGAATCCCGATACCGACACCGCCGAAGCGGTAATTGAAGGAAAACTCAAGAGCCTTATCCAATAGTTCGTCCAATCGTCTTGCATCCTGCCCCACGAATACATTCTGCACTCGATTCAGAAAAATTGGATACAGGACGCTCATCGTATTGTGGGATTCAGCCACTCCTTCGGCTCCGTCCTTGGAACGAACTCGGCAAATGAAGGACCGACCACTTCTGAGAAGCTCAACCGATTCGATGATCACCGGCTCCTTGAAAAGCTCGCATCTGAATCCGGACGCCCCTATCACTTCGTCCAATTTTGCGTAATTGTCATTCACCGAATCCGCATTGGCCGATGCCGAAAAAGCAGGTAGCACCGTAGCCCCGGCGCCAGCCATTAATGAGGTAGAGAGAAAACGTCTTCGATCGAGGTTCATCGTAGTGAATCAAACTAGTTCAAATGCCACAGAGTTCAATCGTTTCCTCTGCTATCCTTTATTGCCAACAATCATCCGTCAGCAAGGCATAGTCTTAGTCTCCTCCCTCACGCGTTAGCGGAACACTTAAGGTGCCGGGCGATATCCAAGCGCTCATTTCGAAAGAGTAGAACAGGCATCCTGCCTGTTTACAGAGATTAGATCACTGGCTGGAAGCCTATGCTACCTTTTGTGGGCGCTCGGCTTACGCCGCCGTGGCTACGGCGTAGGCGTGAGATCGCCCGCTACCCACCCAATGCCAAAGCAACCTTCCTCTCGCGACGCAAAATCAAGCGGTTCGTACCTCTAGTCCCAGTCCCCTTAAATCTTCCTCGAGTTTTTCAATAAAGCCGCTAAACCCGAGGCTGAACATGAGTACCCATAAGTTCTTTATCCTATTGGCAACCATCACCACACTAGCAACCCTATCCCGAGCGGAGCTCCTCGTTTACGAAGGCAATGGCGGCATCGGCAATGGCAAGCGCATAGTCTTCATTGCCAACGATCACGAGTACCGATCCGAAGAAGCCTGCCCCACCTTGGCGAAAATCTTGGCTAAGCGACACGGTTTCAAGTGCACGGTTCTATTTGGACTCGACGAGAACGGGGCTATCGAACCCGGAGGCCGCTACATGCCAGGGACCGAAGTTCTGGAAGATGCAGATCTCCTGTTTTTCTACTCCCGTTTCATGAACCTGCCAGACAAGCAAGTGGATCCAATCGTCGCCTACTTCGAACGCGGAGGACCAGTTGTCGGCATCCGCACCACCACCCATTGCTTCAATGGCCAGGAAGGGAAATGGGAGAAGCTCAACTTCAACTACCAGGGCGATGACTACTACGGAGGTATGGGAGAGCAGATCTTCGGCAATACCTGGCACAAAGAGCGAGGCCAGTCCCACTACGGCTCCAATCATATAATGGGTTGCCTAATCACTCCCGACTCTACGGCAGCCGGCCACTTGATTTTGCAGGGTGTCAATCGCATCCACGCCTACTCAGGCGCCTACAAGTCTCAGCCACCCTCGGGAGCGACCCCGCTCCTCAATGTACAGGTACTCAACACCTTCCACCCGAGCGACGACTACAACATGGAAAAGCCTCTCGTGAACGCCGGCTGGACTCGGAATAGCTACACCGCTCCATCAGGAAAAACTAAGAGCGCCCGAGTGGTCTATGCTTCCTATGGAGCCTCTGAGGACTTGCTCAGCGAGGATGCCAGACGCTTTCTTGTTAACGCCTGCCTTTGGGCCGGAGGCTGGGAATCGGAGATCACACCCAATCTAAACGTGGATGTCGTCGGAAGCTTCAACCCCTCTCCTTACAACAATGGGGCAGGCCTGACTGGTATTATGCCTTTGGATCTCGCTGACTGGAACAGCCAAGTGATGCCATCCGACGCCAAAATTGGCGGGCTTACCGATCCCAAGAAAGTCGAAAGACTGGGACGCGTCATTAAGAACCGTCCATACTTGCGAGCACGTATCGCCAAAGAGCATCCCGAGTTCTTTGCTCCAGGCGGACTGCTAGAGGAGTTTTGAGTTTCGAATATATGGATGAAATTGGATCTCAAAGTTCGGATGCATGAACGGGCAAACCAAACATAAAGATCAACCGTTTGGCGCGATAGCGAAGGACTGAGCTTTTTCGTCACCGGATTCGTCGATCCATTGCTGAAGCAAGCGACGATGACGGATGACGATGTCTTTATATTCTGGGAGCACTGCCAAGTTTCGCATCTCGCCCGGATCCTTTTCCAAATCGACTAGCGATTCGCGAGGCTCTCCCGAAGCGTATACACAATACTTGTACCGCTCGGTTCGCAACATGCGACCAATACCGTTTTCGGAAACGACATAGGGACGGCGCGGTTTGTCCGATCCGGTTTCGGCGACTGATCGCAAGCTTCGCCCCGGTAAGAATCCCGGGACGCCAATACCTGCGTACTCCGCTAGCGTGGGCAATGTGTTAAGCCCGCTGCTCACTAGGCTCTTATCATCGACGACTCCTCCCGGGATCACGCCCTTGTACTGCATTAAATAGGGCACGCCCGCCGACTCTTCATAGAACAGATTCTTGGATGCTAGTCGATGACTGCCATCCATGTCACCGTGGTCAGCGGTAAAGACTATGAGCGTGTTTTCATCTAGACCATGCTCTTCCAAACCATCGATCAGTTCGCCTATCTGAGCATCCACGCGTTCAGTCAATCGGCAATAAATCCAGCGATAGTGGCGCCAATCGCGGTCTGTATAGTCCTCGCGTATCAGCTTGGCGGGGGTAACCGCATCAACTTTCAAATTTTCCTGGATTCCGCTAGGCTCGTTTTCGGGAATTCCACTGTTTTCTGGAAGTGGCGGCAACTGATCCTCCGGCAACGCTCGGGCTTCGTTCAACAGTTTATCAACCAAAGCCAGCCCCCTTCGTTTCGGGTCATCGGCCCTAGCATTGTATGCAAAACAAATATCATGGGGATTGATGAAGGAGGCTACTGCGAAAAAGGGCTCATCGCGATCTTGAGTAATGAAGTCCAAACAGGCGCCAGGAAGTTTGTCTCGTTGATCGCGGACAATAACATCATAATCGGCGCTCTTCGGCTCTAACTCGGGCGGCAAATGCGTCTTCCCTCCGTAGAAGGTAGCATAACCTGCTCTCTTCATTAGCCTCACCAAGGAGTTGGCCGTTACCTCTTCGGGAATAGTCGCCTTCATCCCATTATTGAAAACGCCAAACCTCCCGGGCATCATCCCCGTAGCCATGGATAGTCGACTGGGCATGCAAACCGGATTGGCCGCATAGGCATTGGTGAATCGGATACCGGATTCAGCGATGCTATCGAGAGCCCGAGTCTTCAAATAGGGATTCCCCGCTGCCGACAGCATCTTAGCATGATGCTGATCAGTTATGATGAAGAGAATATTGGGGCGGGAGTCGGAAGCTAGAGCCACGGCATTCGCAGCGCATATCGCTACATACACCAGACCCCATGTCCATCGCGTCCGATGTAACTTGTCTTTCATTTCAATTCACAGAACTTGGTCTGTAGGAGCGGCTTTACGCCGCGATTTTTAGCTTATATTCGAATCGCGGCATAAAGCCGCTCCCACTTTTCCGATACGCTCGAACCTCCCTACTTCAAGGGATCCGCCATCCGACCCATGAACCAGGAAAACTCGGATTTAATTTTCGCCAGGGTTCCCTGGTGCTTCGCCTTACCAGCCAAATCGTTCAATTCCAAAGGATCCGTATCCAAATCATAAAGCCGGTATTTATCGATTGTCGGGTAGTGGATCATTTTAAAGTCCTGGCTAATGAACGCCCTTTGGCTTCCCGGCTCGTAAGCTCCATAGATGTAGTCATACTGCAAATCGCGATCGCCGTTCATTACTGGAAGAAGACTCTTGAATTCCACATACTCGGGAAGCGGTATTCCCGCGAGTTCGAGAGACGTGGGCATGATGTCTTGGAGATAAACCCGCGTATCTAGTCGCTTCCCTTTATCGATGGTGGGGCCCGTTACTAGCAACGGCACGCGCAAGCTGTGCTCGTACATGTTCTGCTTGCCTAAGAAACCATGATGCCCGAGCCCCAATCCGTGGTCAGCGGTAAAGAAGATGTAGGTATTATCCGCCTTGCCGCTCTTCTCTAGGGCGTCGAGAATACGACCGATTTGATCGTCCATGTGCGTGATGATCGCGTAGTATTCTCGTCGATGGACTTTTACCGCGTATTCGGTTCGTGGATAAGGGGCGAGTACTTCATCTCTGACCTCCTTGACATTGCCCGCTTCCGCGTAAGGGTACTCAGGAGTAAAGCTCTCGGGTACGTCGATCCGATCAAGCGGATAGCGATCCAAATATTCTTGAGGGGCCTGCCTCGGATCGTGCGGGGCATTGAAGGCCAAATACATGAAGAACGGCTTCTCTGAACGGCTGGTGATTTCCATGAAATTCTCAGCGTTGTCGGCCACTACCTCGGTCCAATGACGTCCGCCCGCCCAAAATCCTTCGAATTTCGGATCCGTCGCATCCCAAGGATCCGGCTGACCTTCGACAGGGCGTCCATAGGCTTCTGGATAGTAGATCGGGCCGGGCATTCCCGGGCGAGCATGGGAAACGTGATCGAAAATCGCTCCCGTATCGGCTTTCACATGCCACTTACCAGTGAAAAAGGTCTCGTAACCCGCGTTGCGCATGAGTTGCGACCACATGCGTTCGTTGCTGATCTCCTGTGGTAGCTTCGGCTCAAGATCTCTGGCACGCCAAAGAAAGCGGCCGGTATTGATCATCGTGCGGCTAGCCACGCATATGGCCCCGTGCCAACCGCCCATATTATAGGTCTGAGTGAAGGCAGTCCCTTGGTTGGCTAGTCGATCCAGATTCGGCGTATCGATATCCGTATATCCCAGGGCGGCAATGGTTTCGTAGCACTGATCATCCGCGAAAATGAAGAGAATATTCGGTTTCTCAGCAGCAAAACCGCTCAGAGAAAACAGGAATGCGATGACAAAGTAAAGAGGGGCACGTTTGATCATACCTTGATTTACGCGCTTCCGGGGAATTCGGACAACGATAGAATTCAAGGTCCAACCCAAAAGTAGCACAGGCATCCTGCCTGTTGAAAACTCGGTCCAGTCGCCATGATCGACACAGGCTGGAAGCCTTTGCTACCTCATACCACTACAGGTGTTCGAAAATGGTTTCGCCGATTCCTGTTTGCACTAGAGCGAAATTGCCCAAAAATCCGCCAAAAACCTATTACGCTCATGAAAGCACCCCTATCTCGTCGCAAATTTCTCGCCGCTTCGGCTGCCGCTACCGCTTTCCAGATCGTTCCGCGGCATGTAATCGCCGGTTCCGGCCAAACGCCTCCCAGCGAAAAGCTGAATATCGCCGGGATTGGGGTCGGCGGGATGGGAGCGTCCAATCTTCGCAAGTGTAAAGAAGAGAATATTGTGGCTTTGTGCGACGTCGACCACGACTACGCAGCCTCGACTTACGAAGCCTATCCCAAGGCGAAAATCTACACCGACTATCGCGAGATGTTCGACAAGCAAAAGGACATCGACGCAGTGATCATCGCCACGCCGGATCACACGCACGCGGTGATCACCATGCAGACCATGGAAGCCGGTAAACATGTCTTTTGCCAGAAACCGTTGACTCATACGGTGCACGAGGCCCGCGCTATCACCGAAGCGGCCAGACATTACGGGGTGCAAACCCAAATGGGTAATCAAGGCCATTCGTCCGAGTACATCCGCCTTCTTAAAGAGTGGATCGACGATGGGGCAATCGGAGATGTCAGAGAAGTACACGCGTGGACCGATCGGCCAGTCGGCGGCCAAGTTTGGTCCACCTTCGCCGTAAAAGCCAAGTCCCTCGAACGGCCCGCAATTCCAGCGAGCCTCAACTGGGATCTTTGGCTCGGGCCCGCCCAATACCGTCACTACCACCCGGACTATCACCCAAAAACCTGGCGGGCCTGGATTGATTTCGGCACCGGCCCCCTCGGCGATATGGGCTGTCACATTCTCGATCCCGCCTTCTGGGCGCTCGACTTGGGAGCGCCGGAAATGATCAATGCTTCCACTACCCATTGGGAAGAGGATGTCAGCTCACAAACCTTTCCTCGCGCCTCAATCGTTCGCTACCAATTTCCAGCTCGCGGAAAGAAGCCTCCCGTTAAATTGACCTGGTATGATGGCCGTCTTCTCCCGCCTCGACCCGAGGAACTAGAGCCGGATCGCGAACTCCCGAAAAGCGGCGCTATCATCGTTGGCGACAAAGGCAAGATGCTGCATGGCTCGCACGGGGCCGGCAGCTTGAGGATCATTCCCGAAGAGCGTATGAAGGCTTACCAGCGACCGGCGAAAACGATCCCGCGAGTGAAAGGTAGCCATGAAGATGATTGGATTCGGGCCTGCAAGGAAGGAAGTGATGGCACGCCAGCGAGTTCAAATTTCGAATACGGAGGAGCTCTTACAGAGATGGTCCTGCTCGGTATGGCCG
>Ga0066378_10000032_pt1 | contig 52494 bp, 45 predicted proteins | sample Knorr_S23_td_DCM_FD_70947 | JGI IMG/M metagenome (GOLD analysis project Ga0066378, IMG submission 70947) | Marine microbial communities from Southern Atlantic Ocean transect - Knorr_S23_td_DCM_ad_71m_LV_A | ecosystem: Environmental > Aquatic > Marine > Oceanic | place: Southern Atlantic ocean...
AATGAGCCCCAAACCTACGGGGACCCGGCCTGAGCTGCGGCTCGCCAAGCGTGGCGGGCTCGTAGAGGCCCTGCGCCTACTGACGCCGCTCTATGGTGGAGTTGTATCCACTCGGAACTCTCTCTACGAGCTCGGGGCGATGCGAGTCCACCGCGCGAGCGTCCCGGTGATCTCTGTCGGGAACCTCACCACGGGCGGCACGGGGAAGACTCCATTCGTTATCTGGCTCGCCAAGCAGCTGCGCGCCCTCGGCAGGAATCCGGGTGTGCTCTCTCGAGGCTATGGCCGTGCTGAGGGTGCGCTGCAAAACGACGAGGGCGCGCTCCTCGCTCTAGAGCTGCCCGAGCTCCCGCAAGTTCAACAGCCTGATCGGGTCGCTGGAGCAGCAGCGCTAGCGGCCGAAGGCGCAGACCTGATCCTCTTGGACGACGGCTTCCAGCACCGCCGGCTCGCGCGTGATCTAGACCTCGTCTTGATCGACACGACTCGCCCCTGGGGGCTCCCTCCCGCTGCTCCAGGAGCGCCGCCTGTCGAGGCGCTGCTCCCGCGCGGGCTCCTGCGAGAGCCGCTCTCGAGCCTCAAGCGCGCTGACGCTGTGATCCTCACGCGCTGCGACCAATCAAGCGAAGCGACGCTCGCGGAGATCGAGCGGGCAGTGCGACAGCGCTCGGCTGACGCGCCGATCGCTCGCGCCGTACATCGCCCAGCGCGGGTCGTCACCGCGGAGGCTGTCCACGAGCCTGCTTGGTTAGAGGGTCGTCCCGTGACCTTGCTCTCCGGAGTGGGGCACCCTGCCGCATTCGAGGAGACAGCGCGCTCTCTCGGCGCAGAAGTTCGCGCTGCCCACGTCTTTGAGGATCACCACGTGTTTCAGCGGTCTGAGCTTGAGGGCCTCTGCGCAGAGGGGACTGAGCTCTTGGTCACGGCGAAGGACGCGGTGAAGCTCAAGGCGCTCGGCGTCTCCTGCGCCTCGCTAGAGATCGAGCTAGAGCTCGTTCAGGGGGAGGCTCCTCTGCTCGGGCTCATCGAGGCTGCCGCAAAAGGAGCTGCTGGTGACTGAGTCAGCGGGGTCTCGTGATGCCGACATGCTCGGCAAGAAGAACGGGCTTAGCGCCTGGATTCAGTACATCGCCGCGCGCTGTCTGCTCGGAGGGGCGAGCCGCATGCCGCGGGGCTTGCAGTCAGTCCTTGTCGGCGGCCTCGCTCGCATCGCACGCAGCGCGGACAAGCGGCACTCGAACGCTGCCCGGGCCTACATGCGACAGGCGTTGGGCTGCGCCGTAGCCGAGGGCCTCATCGGCCCGGACATCGAGGCGCGCGTCCTGACCGCTTGGCGGCACTTCCTGCAGCTCTCCCTCGACTCTGCCGCCTTCGATCGCGTCGTCGGTCAAGACCCGCTCGCGCACGTAGAGATTGACCGCTGTGAAGGCCTGGATGAGCTCATTGCTAGCGGTGGGGGAGGCCTCCTCGTGTCACCTCACCTCGGGGACTGGGAGGCGGGCAGCGCCTTCCTCGGAGGCCTCGGCTTTGAGCCGCTCTTCGCGATCGCGAAGCCCCCTAAGAACCGACCGCTCTCGCGGTACCTCCAGCGCATGCGCGCGAAGCGGCGTGTGACCTTCCTCCCGAGGCGCGGCGGGATCGAGCTCGCCTCAGAAGGCCTCAAGGAGGGCGGGTGGCTCTTAGTGCTCCTCGATCAGCGCCCGCGGAAGGGCGGCGTCACCGTCCCCTTCTTCAACCGACCAGCTCCGACCGAGCGCTCAGCGGGTGTGCTCGCGCGGAGGCTCCGGCTCCCGATCGTCTTCTTTCACTGCTTGAAGGAGGCTGAGCCGTTCAGATATCGGCTGCGCTTCACGCGGATCGTGTCCAAGGAAGAGGTGCGCTCTATGTCGATCGAGGAGCTCGCCGCGCTCTCCAATCAGGAGGCGGAGCGCGCGATCTTGGGGTCTCCTGAGCAGTATTTCTGGCTCCACGACCGCTTCCGGCAGGATCCCTGAGGTCTTACTTTTCCCCTCCAGAACCTTCTGCGATCCTCTCAGGTCAAAGGAGCGCCCCAGAACCGCATGAGCCCTATCGATCCTAGCCTAGACCCGTTCCCCGAGATGAGCGGGGTCAGCACCCACCCTCTGGCAGATCGCGAGAGCCTCGTGAATCTCGAGCAGTTCTGCAGCTTGCCTGAGCCTCCCGCGGACTTCGGCGCCTTCCTCGAGGCGCTGCCTGACATCTACGCCGGTACAGAGCTGAAGGCGCTCGTGGACAGGATCGTCGCTGCGAAGGTGGATGGTCACCCGGTGGCCTTGGCGCTCGGCGCGCACGTCCTCAAGGTGGGGCTCGCCCCGCTCGTGATCGACCTCATGAGGCGCGGGGTCGTCGACCACGTGGCGATGAACTCTGCTGGGGCGATCCATGACTTTGAGATCGCGGTCGCCGGCGAGACCTCAGAGGACGTAGCGAAAGAGCTCCCGCGCGGACGCTTTGGCTTCGCCGAAGAGACCGGCGCTGGGCTAGCGAGGGCGGTAGCCCTCGGGCTCGAGCCTGCAGAGGGCGGCGCGGCTGGCTTCGGCGTCGGCGTCGGGCGCTTGCTCATCGAGGAGGAGGCCCCGCATCGCGAGCACTCAGTCTGCGCGGAGGCTGTGCGTCTCGGGGTGACGACGAGCGTCCACGCCTGCTTAGGCGCCGACATCGTGCACATGCATCCGGACTGCGACCCCGCAGCTATCGGCTTAGCCTCCTACTTGGACTTCCGTCGCGTGTGCGGCTTTGTGCACGGGATGGGGGCAGGCGTCTGGATCAACGTCGGCTGCGCAGTGGTCTTGCCCGAGGTCTATCTCAAGGCTGTCAGCGTCGCGCTGAACCTCGGGGCTCACCTGGACGAATGTACGACCGCGAACCTCGACATGATCCGGCAGTATCGCGCCGAGACGAACGTGGTGCGTCGCCCCCCTGGTCGAGGCATCTCCATCATCGGGCAGCACGAGGTGCTATTGCCCATCCTCCGCGCCGCGCTCATCGCCCGGCTCGCGGAGGCCGGCTGGGAGGGTGAGCGGGGATGAGCCAAGAGCGCTTGCGCCAAGTCCTTGAGGGACTCGGCGATCCGCGGGTCCTCGTCGTCGGCGACGTGATCGTGGATCGATACGTCTTCGGTGAGGTCAAGCGCATCTCGCCTGAGGCGCCGATCCCAGTCCTCAACGTTGATGAGGCAGAGGAGCGACTCGGCGGCGCAGGGAACGTCGCCGCGAACCTGCGCGCGATGGGAGCTTCAGTCTCTCTCGTGAGCGTCATCGGTGCGGATCGTTGGGGGGAAGAGCTGCGCGGCTTGCTGGCAGATGCTGGCGTTGACGCCACCGGCCTCGTCGTGGATGAGGCGCGGCAGACCGTGCGTAAATCACGACTCATGAGCGGTGGCCAGCAGATCCTCCGAGTGGACTGGGAGGGCAGCGTTGAGGAGACCGAAGAGGTCTCAGGGAAGCTGCGCTCTCAGGCTACGCGGCTCTTGGAACAGGTCGACGCGGTCATCCTCTCTGACTATGGCAAGGGCGCGCTCAGCAGCGAGACCTGCGCGCACGTGATTGCCCTCGCTAGAGAGCGAGATCTGCCCGTCGTCGTCGATCCGAAAGGGAGCGACTACACGAGGTACAAGGGCGCGACCTTGGTCACGCCGAACCGCAAGGAGGCTGAGCTCGCCTTAGGCTATGAGCTCGCCGATGGTGCTGAGCTCTCCACCGGCGCGCGTGAGCTCGCAGAGCAGAGCGGCATTGATGGGGTCGTGATCACTCTCGGAGCGGGCGGGATCCATTACCGGGCATCCAGCGGAGCCGAGGGCCGCGTCGCCGCGAAGGCGCGCTCCGTCTATGACGTCACAGGCGCTGGAGACACCGTCGTCGCGCAGCTCGCCCTCTACCTCGGCGCGGGCGCGCCCTTGGCTGACGCGGTGCAGCTCGCGAACGAGGCCGCCGGGGTCGTCGTGGGCAGGCTCGGCGCAGCGACGATCACTCGGGCGGAGCTGATCGCACGCCTGAGCGCTGGCGAGGCGCCGCGGGGCAAGGTGGTCTCGGCTGAGCACCTCGACGAGCTCGTCGAGGGCTGGCGCAGCGCAGGTCGGCACGTCGTCTTCACCAACGGCTGCTTTGATGTCTTGCACCGCGGGCACATCGAATATTTGCGCTTCGCGAAGGCGCAGGGGGACGTCCTGCTCATCGGCGTCAATGACGACGAGAGCGTGCGCCGGCTGAAGGGAGAGGAGCGGCCGCTCAACGCGCTCGAGGACAGGCTCGAGGTGCTCGCAGCCTTGGAGCCTGTGGACGCCGTCGTCTCCTTCGCAGAGGACACGCCAAAGGAGCTCGTGGAGCGGGTCTCTCCGGACGTGCTAGTGAAGGGAGAGGATTGGGCTGAGAAGGGCGTCGTCGGTCGGGAGTGGGTGGAGCGACACGGAGGTAAGGTCGTGCTCGCACCTCTCGTCCCGGGCCGATCGACTACAGCGCTCCTCGGTAAGGCGCGAGACGCAGAGGAGGCGGGGTCCTGAGGGCCCCTTTGAAGCCATGCGCGTCCTCTTCGTCTACCCGAACCTCTACACCCAGATGGGTTTCAACCACGGCCTCGCTGCGCTCTCGGCGGTGCTGAAGGACGCAGGTCATGAGACGCGCCTCCTCAACCTCAACGAGAACTTGCCGCCTGTGCCGAGCGACGATGACGCTTGGGAGCTGGTCCAGAGCTGGCAGCCGGACCTCATCGGCTTCTCATGCCTCACTCAGCAGTACGGCTCTGCTCTAGAGCTCGCCCGAGCCTTGCGCGCTCGCGCTGATGAGGAGGGCGCCGCCCTCCCCCCGCTCGTCGTCGGGGGGATCCACCCGACGATGGTACCGGACGAGGTAATGCGTGACGGTGCATGGGATCACGTCGGCGTGGGGGAGTGCGAAGACGCGCTCTTGGAGCTCTTGCGCAGGATGGAGGCCGGGGAGTCGACGGATGGAGTGCAGAACTTCCTCTCTTGGCCTGGGGGAGAGCGCCCCGAGGCGGGCGCTGAGGTCGCATGGAAGCACAACCCCGTGGGCTCCTTCCCAGACTTCAAGTCACAGCCGCTGCCGGACTACGCGCTCTTCGATACCCAGCGGATCACGGACCTGAAGGACGGCTGGTTCAGCGTGATGACGAGCCGTGGCTGCCCTTACCGCTGTACCTATTGCCTGAATCACCGCATCGTCGACACCTATAAGGCTGACCTAAACCGCAAGGTCGCTGACCTAGGCTTCTTCCGCTTTCGAGATCCGGAGTTCGTGGTCGAGGAGCTCAAGCATGTGCTCGCGACCCACGAGCGCGTCGAGACCTTCCTCTTTGACGACGACCTCTTCACGCAAAACGCTGAGCACGCGATCGCGGTTTGCGACGCGATGGTGCGGGAGGGGATCCGCGTCCCCTTCGTCGTGAACTCCCACGTCAAGCGCTTAGACCCGCGCGTCGCAGCCGCGCTCGGGCGCGCTGGCTGCAGCATCCTCAAGCTCGGTATCGAGTCGGGGAGCCCGCGCGTCCGCAAGCAAGTCCTCAAGCGGCACATGACCCAGGCCGACATCCTCGACACGGTCGCGAGCGCTGAGGAGCACAAGCTCCACACCTCTGGCTTCCTCATGGTCGGGCTGCCGACGGAGACCGACGAGGAGCGCTGGGAGACAGTGGATCTCCTCGCTGAGACTCGCATCGGTCGCTTCCGGGCGTCCTTCTTCTTCCCCTTCCCCGGCACCGAGGGTTGGGACATGACCGTTGAGGGTGGCTACGTTGACCCTGAAGAGATCGACTCGAAGCGCACCTTCACAGACGGCTCCGTGTTGGACTTTGGCCCCGAAGAGAACCTCTTCATCGACAAGCTCGGCCGCACGCTGCCTTGGTTCGTCAACGCGCGGCTGGGTAAGTTCCATGAGGACGCGCCTGCCTCGGCTCGCTACAGGCCCCTCGTTGAGCGGATCATGGAGATGGGCGAGGAGGAGTGGCGCGCCTTCGCGCCGACGATCCTTGAGGTCGATCGCGAGCTCTCTCGAGCTGCGTGTGAGGCAGGTGAGCTGCACTATGCCTTGAAGTATGGCGCGACGATGGGTGTTCGCTCGGACTGGTTCCTCGCAGAGGAGGCAGGGACAGAGTGGTACACCGCCGCCGCTGGCGCTCACGATCAAGACGTAGAGCTCTTGGGGGCTGCGACGTGAGCGCTCCTACAGACTTTCGTGGCCGTCGCGTGGTCGTGTTTGGAGACGCGATCTGTGATCGCTGGCTCTCTTGTGAGCCTCAGCGGCTCTCACGAGAGGCGCCCGTTATGGTCCTCGCTCACCGCGGTGAGCGGCTCGGCGCTGGGGGCGCTGCGAACGTCGCGCGAAACCTCGTCTCGCTCGGCGCAGAGGTGACTTGGATCGGCGCTGTGGGTGCAGACGCAAGCGGCCGTGAGGTCTTGCGGCTCTTGGAAGAGGAGGGCGTGGACACTGGGCTCGCGCGAGTCGTCGGCGAGTGGACGACGCCGACGAAGACGCGGGTGCTCGCGTCAGAGCCGCGCCGTCACCCACAGCAGGTGATGCGGATCGATCAGGAGCCCGAGCTTGGGCTCCACGAGGCTGTGCGCGCAGAGCTCGCAGTATCCCTCAAGGAGCGAGCAGGTGACTTCGATGCGGTGCTCCTCTCGGACTATGAGTATGGGACTTTGGGTGAAGAGGCTGCCATGGTCGGGCGTGAGCTCGCCGCGGCAGGCTGCCCCGTCGTCCTCGACCCGAGGCGAGCGGCTCACACCTTCAGCGGCCTCTCTGCGTGGACTCCAAACGTCGGTGAGCTCGCGCTGCTCACGGGCGTCTCGGAGGTCACGCTCGCTGACAGCGCCGCGCTCGCGAGCGCGGCCACGCAGCTCCTAGAGGAGTCCGGCTGTCGCTGGATGCTGGTCACCCGCGGCAACCTCGGGATGGCGCTCTTCGGAGAGGGGCTCCCGAGCGGAGGGGCTGCGATCAAGGCGAGCGGGCGTGGCGATGTCACGGACGTCTGCGGCGCAGGGGACACTGCCGCGAGCGTGTTCACCTTAGGTCTCGCGGCAGGGGTTGGTCCCCTGGAGGCGATGACGATGGCGAACGCAGCTGCAGGGGTGGTCGTTCGGGAGCGCGGCGCGGCCGTCTGCACGCCCTCTGAGCTGGAGGAGGCGCTGGCTCACGCGACCGCGCCGGGGCGCCTCGGGCACGCGGAGGCGCGCTGAGTGGGCGGACTGGTGGAGCGCGCGGCGTTGGCCGCGGAGCTTGAGCTCCTCCGTGCGTCAGAGTCCGCGCCGCGCGTCGTCCTCGCGAACGGCTGCTTTGACCTCTTGCATGTAGGGCACGTCCGATACTTGGAGGACGCCGCGAGCCGCGGTGATCTCCTCGTCGTCGCTTTGAACACGGACGAGTCCATCACTCGCCTGAAGGGTGAGGGGAGACCCGTGGTCACGCTCGCTGACCGCGCGGAGGTCATCGGCGCGCTCGCTTGCGTCGATCGAGTCACCGCTTTCGATGAGGACACCCTCGAGGAGACCTTGCGCGCGCTCCACCCGAGCGTTCACGCCAAGGGGACTGACTACACCAGCGAGACGATCCCCGAACGTCACGTTGACTCAGAGCTGGGCATCGAGATCGCGATCTGTGGAGACCCTAAGACTCGCTCTAGCACGGATCTGCTCGAGAGAGCTTGAGGGGCTAAGAGCTTTCCTGCACTGAGCAGGCATGGATCAGGTGCTCTGCCTGCTAGGGTCTGTACTGGATGAGCGATTTGAGTCAGCAGGGATTTCAGCAGTCACCCCCGACGCCCCCCCTTGGAGCGAGGATTCGACTGTCCCTGATGGGCGCTGGGGTCGCCTGCTATGGCGCCATCTGTGGGATCGGAGGCGGGCTCTTTATGACGCCGATCCTGCACTACGTCAGGAAGCTCCCGCTCAAGAACGCAGTCGCCACCTCCCTCTCTCTGGTCTCAGCAGCGACGATCGCTGCCACGCTCACCGAGATGTCACTAGGGAAGAGCGAGCTAACAGGCCAGCGCTGGCTGATCGTCGCCGCTCTCGTGGCGGGATCTCTCGTTGGGGCGCAGGCCGGCTTCTTCGTAGCCAAGCGGATCAACGTGACGAGGCTCAAGATGATCTTCGCTGTGGTGCTGCTCATCACAGGGGTGCGGCTCCTCTTTCAACAGACCCCTGCCGTCGCTGCTGCAGGGGCTTCAGTGGACCTGGGAACGGTTGACCTCCTGCTCTCTGTGGTGGTCGGCTTCGCCTCTGGCTTCCTCGCCCCCCTCCTCGGGATCGGGGGCGGCCTCGTCGCTGTGCCGGCCCTCTTCTTCAGCTTTCCAGACCTCGGCTACTTGGGTGCGCGCGCCTGCGGGATGGCGATGGGGGCCTGCGCGAGCACGCGCTCGCTCTGGCTCTACTCTCGGGCCGGCGTGGTCGATAAGCACCGCGCGATCGCGCTCGCTATCGGCGCAGGCGTCGGTGCGTGTATAGGCGTGCTTATCGTTCACACCGAGGGCGCGGATCAAGTGGCTCGGGTCTTGATGGGAGTGACCCTGTGGATCGTCTCAGCCCGCTTCCTCTGGGATATCTACAAGATCCGTCGTGAGTCTCAGGCGTAGATGCCGCGGAGCTCGTCAGCTGCGCTGACTCGCTTGACGGCGAGGACGCTCGCAGCTTGACGCATCGTCACGTCGTACTCCTGCTGGGTCTTCATGACAGAGTTCCAGCCTTCGGCCATGAAGCGCCTGAGGCGCTTTTCAATGACCGGCATGATCCAGGAGTAGCCCATGCGGTTCTGCACCCACTCGAAGTAGCTCATGACCACGCCGCCGCCGTTGGCGAGGATGTCGGGGACGACGGAGATGCCGCGCTCCTTTAAGACCTTGTCGGCGCGAGAGGAGACGGGGCCGTGGGCGCCTTCGACGATGAGCTTGCACTGAACCTCTGCGGCGACCTTGGAGTGGACCGCGTTTGCGGTCGCGCAGGGGATGAGGACCTCGCAGGGTCGAGTCAGGAGCTCACGGTTTGTGAGCCGCTCAAAGTCGCCGGGGCAGTCGAGGAGGCTGCCGCGCTCTCTCCTCCAGTCCATGATGGCGTTCACGTCCAGCCCCTCAGGATTGTAGAAGGCGCCGTGCACGTCTGAGATTCCGCAGACGCGGTAGCCGTCTTCAGAGAGGATGCGGGCGAGGTTTCCGCCTACGGTCCCGGCCCCTTGGATGATGACCTTCATGCCCTTGTGGGGGAGGTCGAAGCGGTCCACAGCGAGCCGGAGGATGACTCTGAGCCCCTGCGCGACAGCGTCTTGGTGCCCTTGGGTGCCGCCGATCTCGATCGGCTTCCCAGTGACCGCGGCGTTCTCGGTGACGCGGGCGTGACTAGACACGGTGTCGAGGACCCATGCCATCGTCTGGGCATCGCTGCCGACGTCGCGCATGAAGACGTCTCGCTCTGGGCCGACGTCGGTCAAGAGGTTGGCTGTATAGCGTCGGACAGCGCGCTCGAGCTCTCCGCTTGAGTGCTCGCGCGCATCAAATCGCAGCCCGCCAGCGGCGCCGCCAAAGGGCACGTTCAAGACCGCGCACTTCCAGGTCATCCATGCAGCGAGCGCCCGGAGCTCAACGATCTTGATGTCAGACGCGATCCGCAGGGGACCGATGAAGGGGCCGAGGCCTGCGTTGTGTTGGACCCTGAAGCCGTCGAGGACATCCATCGTCCCATCATCTAGGCGGACGGGGACGCTGAAGGCGATCTCGCGATCGCACTTGCGGAGGATCTGATACTCCGCCGGTTCAACTCCGACCGTGTGGGCAGCCTCGTCGAAGCTGCTCATCATCGTCGCGAAGGGGGTCTCTTCGTCGAGCGCAGGCGTGCTCGGGAGCGCCTGGTCCTCAGCGGGGTCGCCGAGGAGATCGGAGTCTCTGGGGTCTTGTGTCATCAGGCGAAGACGCCGCGCATGCGGTAGACACGCGCCACGCGGTCGATGGCGACGAGGTATGCGCCGGTGCGCAGGTTGACGTTGTGCTTCTCCGCCATGTCAGCGACGGAGTGGAAGGCGCGGACCATCACCTGTTCGAGGCGGCTGTTCACGATCTCCTCCGTCCAGAAGTAGCCCATGCGGTCCTGGACCCACTCGAAGTAGCTGACGGTGACTCCGCCAGCGTTGGCGAGGATGTCCGGGACGACCATGACGCCGCGCGAGTCGAGGATCTCCTGCCCGCGAGGGGTGGTGGGTCCGTTCGCTCCTTCGACGACGAGCTCTGCTTGGATGCGATCCGCGTTCTTTGAGGTGATCTGGTTCTCAGTGGCTGCGGGGATGAGGAGCTCGCAGGGGAGCTCGAGCTGGCCCTCGCTGTTCTCGATGTAATCAGCGCTGCTGTACCCCTCTAGGCGGCCTGAACCGCGCAGGTGGTCCATGACGGCGGGCATGTCGAGCCCGTCCGGGTTATAGAGCGCGCCGTACATGTCGCTGACCGAGACCACCTTGTATCCCTCGCGGTGCAGCAGGAGCGCGCCGACTCCTCCGACGTTTCCGCAGCCTTGGACGACGACGCGCGTGTCCTCCGGACTCCGGCCTAGCTTCTTCATGGCCTCGCGACAGACGAGCATGACGCCGCGGCCCGTGGCTTCGCGCCGGCCCTTGCTGCCGCCGATCGCGATGGGCTTGCCCGTCACGACAGCGGTCGTCGTCCGGCGGACGTGCATGGAGTAGGTGTCCATGATCCACGCCATCGTCTGCTCGTTCGTGTTCATGTCCGGAGCAGGGACGTCTCGGTCGGGACCGAGGATGTCCATGATCGAGGCGGTGTAGCGCCGCGTGAGTCGCTCAAGCTCTCCCTGTGAGAGGTTGCGCGGGTCGCAGATGACGCCGCCCTTTCCGCCGCCGAAGGGGATGTCCACGACCGAGCACTTCCAGGTCATCCAAGCTGCGAGCGCGCGCACCTCGTCTAGGTTCACGTCGGGAGCGAAGCGGATACCGCCCTTACAGGGGCCGCGGCTGAAGTTGTGTTGGACGCGGTAGCCCGTGAAGACCTCGATCGTGCCGTCATCCATCATGACGGGCATGGACACCGTCAGCTCACGATCAGGCTGGCGCAGGACATCTCTCGTCCCCTCGTCGAGCTCAAGCAGGTCGGCCGCGAGGCCAAACTGATGTGCCATCGAGTGGAAGGGGTTGAGCTCGTCGCGGCTCACGTTGGCCGGCTGGTTCTTCGTGCCTTCGGACATGTGGGGTGTTCGTACCGGAGTGCGTCAGCGGAGAGGCGAGGTCTCCGCGGGTACGCCCGCGGAGGGTTCGATGTCGCCTTTGCGTATTCGAGTGTAGGAAGGCGCCTAGCGGAACCCCCCAAGGGCGACTTTTCTTGTCTTCATGTACACAATCAGTGGCAGCGAGGCACAGAGTTTGGAATCAGCGAGAGGACACAGCCATGAAGAGCTACGCGCGCGCCTGCGTGAGTGCATGCATGTTGAGTCTGCCGAGCCCCTCCGGAGGGTCCCCGGGCGTGAGACCTTCGCTGTGGGCGGTCTCGGCGGCGCGACCTGGGTGATCAAGCGTTTCACAGGCCGTTGGGTCGGGGAGAGCCCAGCAGAGCGGGAGCACGGCGCCCTCGAGGCGCTCCGGGCGGAGGGGCTGCGCGTCCCAGCAGCGGTCGGTTATCTCGATGAGAGCGACCGCTGCCTCGTGGCGATGGAGCGCGTCGAGGCGAGGGGTGACTTGCGCGCTGCCCTCTCAGAGGTCGAGCGCTCTGCGCTCGAGCCCTTGCTCACACAGCTCCTTGAGCTGGTGCTCTCTCTTCACACGAGGGGATGGCATCACCGCGACCTCTACCTCCATCACATCCTCGTGGCCGACGACGGCGAGCTCACGCTGATCGATCTCGGCCGCGCGCGGCGTCCGCGCTGGGTCCGGCGCAGGTGGTTCGCGAAGGACTTGGCTGCGCTCCTCCTGTGGACTCCTCAGAGGGTGGGCGCGCTGCAGCGCCTGCGCTTCTTGTCGAAGTACATGGATCGCATGGAGATCACTGGTCGGCGCACACGGCGCGCCTTCGCACGAGATGTCTCTCGGCGCAGAGAGCGTATGGCACAACATGTCCCGCGCTACGGTGAGGAGGGGGCTTGGGAGGTGCCGAGTTGATGCGCGTGGCGGTCTTCGCGCCCCGAGAAGTGGAGGAGGCGCGCGCGTCGCTGCCGGCGATCCTCGCGCTGACAGCCTCGGGGTCTCGCGAGGTCGTGGTCTTCGCCGCAGATGCCGCTGGCGTCGCGCTCGTGGAGCTTGGGGTCAAGGTCACGGCACTAGAGGGCGAGCTGACCGAAGCGCTCGAAGCTCTCGCTCCTGACGCGGTCGTGCTCTTGGACCCAACGCCGGAGAATGCGGAGGCGGCCCGTGCCGCGGGCGTAAAGCTCCGGGCAGGCTGGGGGAGGAGCTTGGGCGCGCTGACCCATGCGGTTCAACCTGCTCAGTTTGAAGGCCGAGATCACCGGCCAGAGCCCGAGCGAATTTACCTCGACGTCGTCGGACTGCTCGGAGTGCTTCCTGAGACCGCCGGGTCTCTGCGTGCCTCGGTCCTCCCTGAAGGGAGGGTGCTGCTGCGTCTCCCCAACTGGCTCGGGGACGCTGTCCAGTGCGAGCCACTCTTGAGGGCCTTCGAGGAGAGCGCTGAGCGGCTGACCGTCGTAGGGCCGCGCGCTCTCAGAGGGCTCCTCAGCAGCCCAGTGGCGGAGGCGACCTGGCTCCCGCGTACAGCGGACGCTGGCTCCTGGCGCGGCCACGACCTCGCGCTCCTCTTAGACGGCTCCTTCAGGAGCGCGCTCAAGGCTGCTTGGGCTCGGATTCCGAAGCGAGTGAGCTGGGCACGAGGTGGCAAGCGCGTCCTGCTCACAGACGCGCAGCTACCGCCTCGTGAGCTCGGCGCGCCCGCCGTTGGATGCGGCCTCCCCGGGAGGGGGCGTCGCTGGCTCCCTCGCCCATTCGAGGTCTCGGTGCGTGAGCTCGCCAGCGTGGCAGGGATCGAGCTTGAGGGAGGCGCCCCTCGCCTCAGCGCTGGCGATCGCGGTCGAAGAGCTGCGGCGGGCCTCCTGGAGGCCGCAGGGATCGGTGCTGGTGATCGCTTCGTGCTGGCCTCGGTCGGCGGAAGGCCCGGCTCAGCTAAGGCTGCGCCTTTAGAGACCTGGCGTGAGGTCTTCGATCGGCTCAGGGCGTCGATAGAGCAGCCGGTGCTTTTGACCTGTGGCCCGGGGGAAGAGGAGCTTATTCAGGGCTTGGCGAAGCGCGGCCTCCCGCGGGGGGTGAGCCTGAGCTCAGGCGGCGCGATAGAGCTCGACGCGCTGCTAGGCCTCCTTGAGAGCGCGGCGGCCTTCCTGACGACGGACAGCGGCCCTCGGCACCTCGCCGCCGCGGTGGGCTGTCCGAGCGTCGTGCTTCACGGACCTACGGACCCGAGGCACTCGGCGCTCACGGCGGCTCCGATCCGAGTCTCGAGGCTGCAGGTCCCATGCGGTCCGTGTCACCTTGAGCGCTGTCCACTACAAGGCGAAGATCGCTTAGCTTGCTTTGGAGCGGGCCACGCCGAGGCCGCCGTCGCTATGCTCTGTGAACTGCTCGAAGCCAGAGCCTGAAGGAGAAATAGATATGAGCCGAGTCGCAGATGAGTTCCCCGCTGAAGTCCCTGATGTCCCTGAGGTGGTCTCTTGCCGCAGGGTCGATCACTTAGCCTGGCTCACGATCGAGCGCCCGGAGGTGATGAACTGCCTCTCCTTTCCAACGCTCAAGCGCTTTCGCACCCTCCTTGAGGAGCTGCGTGAGGACAAGACGCTGCGGTGCATCCTCATCACGGGTGCGGGTGAGCGGGCCTTCTGTGCGGGCGCAGACCTCAAGGAGCGCTACACGATGGATGCCTCGATGGTCCCTCACTTCGTGCGGAACATCCGCGCGCTGATGGATGACGTCGAGGCTATGCCGCAGCCCACCGTCGCAGTGATGAACGGCTTCGCCTTCGGCGGCGGGACAGAGCTCGCCCTCGCGTGTGATCTTCGGGTCGCGGCTGAGAACGCGATGATGGGTCTCACGGAGACCTCTCTGGCGATCATCCCCGGTGCGGGCGGAACGCAGCGCCTGCCGCGGCTCGTCGGGAAGAGCCGCGCAAAGGACCTGATCCTCACCGCGAGAAAGCTCGACGCTGTTGAGGCCGCGGAGATGGGGCTCGTGAACCGGACCGCACCGAAGGCCCAGCTCGGGGCTGTCGCCCTAGAGCTTGCCGAGCGCATCTCGAAGAACGGTCCTGTGGCTGTGCGTGCGGCGAAGGACGCGATCGATGCGGGGTGTGAGCTCTCGCTCGCTGAGGGCTTGGAGTTCGAGGCCGAGTGCTATTCGAGGACGCTGGAGACCTCCGACAGGCTCGAGGCGCTCGCGGCCTTCTCGGAGAAGCGGAAGCCGAACTATCAGGGGGAGTGAGGCCTTAGGAGCCCTCGTACCAGCGCTCGGTGTCTCGCGCGATGCGGAGCACCTCCTCTGCTGGCACGACCGGGCCATCACCGATTCCTGGGCAGCACTCGCTGACCGGGCCCTCCCAGGTGGCGCGGTCCAGGTTCTCCTCCCAGAAGGGCCAGGTGCGACACTGCTTGGGTCGCGCCTCATAGACATCGCAGCCGTTGCTCTCGTTCAAAAAAGGACAAGCGGGCTCGTCGATGCGCAGAGTGATCCAACCCTCGTCCTCCTGGCAGTAGCGCTCAAGGAAGGCTCCTCGATCGAGGTTGAGGTGCTTAGAGAGGGCCTCAACGTCTCCCTCCGCGAGGTAGACATATGCGTACTGGCCATGAGTGCGGCAGCAGTCGCCGCACTGCGTGCACTTGAACTGTAAGCCTTTGTCGAACCAGGGCTTAGGCATGATATGCGCCTGCACAGGCCGCGCTGGAGCTTGTGTGGAGGTGGGCGGTTACCGAACAGCCAAGATGGGCTATCTTCTGTGGGTGAGCGAAAACGAACATATCAACCGGCCAGCTGCTGCGAACGAAGGGGGTGACTCATGATCCGCCTCGCCATCGAGGATCAGGGTAACCGACGGGAGGGCCTCTATGAAGGACCTCAGGTGAGGATCGGCCGTGCGCCGGACAACGACATCTGTCTCGCCAGCGGGCTCATCTCTAGGAACCACTGCCACATCGACCTCTCAGGTGAGGGCGCGTGGCTTGAGGACCTCGGCTCCGCGAACGGAGTGACCGTGAACGGGTTGAAGACGCGCGGCGCGCCCCTCGCTCAAGGTGACACGATCGAGCTCGGGCAGATCACGATCAGCGTCGTCGAGGTCGGAGCGCACTCTGCTGAGCCTGAGGAAGAGGCGAGCTTTCGCACCATCCTCTCAGAGCTACCAGATGAGCGCGAGAAGCTGCGCGCCTTCGCGCGGGTGACGCGAGAGCTCTCCAAGGAGACCGACAAGGGGGCGCTGTTGCGGCTCATCGTGGACACCGCGATCGCTCTCTTGGGAGGAGAGCGGGGCTTCCTTCTTCAGTCCGAGCAGGCGATCGACGACGCGGCGAGTCTCTCGAGCTTGGACGCGATGAACGTCCACGTCGCGCGCTCCTTCGATGGCGCGGAGATAGCGCTCCCACGAACTCGCGTTTCGCTCGGCATCGTCAAGCGTGTCCTTGAGAGTGGAGAGCCGCTCGTGAGCCTCGACGCGGGGCAAGATCAGCGCCTAGAAGATTACGCGAGCATCGAGGAGCTGAAGTTGAAGAGCGTGATCTGTCTCCCTGTGAGGGTCGAAGGCGAGGTGCGGGGTGTGCTCTTGGTGGATAACAGGTTGCGTCAGGGTGCCTTCAATGAGGAGGACGTAGAGATCGCAGAGCTCTTCGCGGACCAAGCAGCGATCGCGATGCAGAACTCGAAGAGAGTGGACGAGCTCAGGAGGCACGCGGAGCGGATCGAGAGTTCGCGCAAGGAGATCGTCGCTTTGAACGCTGAGCTTGGTAGGAAGGTGCGGGATCAAGGCGCAGAGCTGGCCGTGACCCGGGCCTCACTCGGGCGAGAGCGGGCGCGTGGGGACTACGGCGCCATCGTCGGGGCATCCGATGCGATGCGGCGGGTCTTCTCTGAGCTTGACCGCATCGTCGAGAGCGAGCTGCCGGTCCTCATCTCGGGAGAGAGCGGGACGGGTAAGGAGCTCGCCGCGCGCGCGATCCACAAGAACGGTCCCCGCGCGAAGCGTCCCTTCATCTCCGAGAACTGCGCGGCGATCCCTGAGTCCCTGCTCGAGAGTGAGCTCTTCGGTCACGCGAAGGGCGCCTTCACTGGCGCACACCGCGCCAAGCGCGGTCTCTTTGAGGCCGCGGACGGTGGGACCCTCTTCCTTGATGAGATCGGGGACATGAGCCCGGCGATGCAGATGAAGCTCTTGCGTGTGCTGCAAGAGGGAGAGGTCCGGCCGGTCGGGAGTGACAAGGTCGTGGAGGTCGATGTCCGGCTCCTAGCTGCGAGCCACCGAGACCTCAGCGAACACGTGAGAGAGGGGAGCTTTCGAGAAGACCTCTACTATCGGATCCATGTGCTGAACGTCGAGATGCCTTCGCTTCGGGACCGCGTCGAGGACATCCCCTTGCTAGCAGAGCACCTGCTCGCCCGCGCTGCGCGTGAGGCTGGTCGTGAAGCGCCTGCGCTCCCGCACGAGGTGTGCGCAGCGCTCTCTGTCTACGCGTGGCCAGGCAACGTCCGTGAGCTAGAGAATGAGATGAGGCGACTCGTGGTGCTCTCGCCCGAGCAGGTCGAGCTCTCCTCACTCTCTGACGTGGTCTTAGAGGGCCATCGCCCCACTACAGCGTCACCAGAGCTCATAGAGGGAGACCTCCGCGCGACTGTCGCAGCCTTCGAGCGCTCAGCGATCGAGGGCGCACTCAGCGAGGCTGAGGGGAACAAGAGCCAGGCTGCGCGCGCGCTTGGGATCAGCCGCTTCGCCCTGCAGCGAAAGCTCGAGAAGTTCGGGTTGGAGGGAGCGGAGCACTCAAAGGACGGCGAGGAGGCCTAGACTAGGGGCATGAGAAAGACCGGCTTCATCACGCTCATCTTGGGCCTCTTCCTGATCGCTGGCGTCGCGATCGCTGACGTGGTCGTCCTCAAGGACGGTCGGCGGATTGAAGGCGTCGTATTGGTTGAGAACGACAGCGTAGTAAAGATCCAGACAGGGCTCGGACTCCTCGAGTTCAAGCGCAGCGAGGTCGAGAGCATCGAGCGCAAGAAGACTCGTCGTGAGCAGTTCAATGAGCGCTTTGAGGCTGCGAAGACTGGAGATGAATTCCATGAGCTCGGCCTGTGGGCCGAGTCCAAGCGTATGCGTAGTCAGGCCAAGAAGGCGATGAACCGAGCGATCGAGGTGGAGCCCGATCACGTCAAGGCGCGCGCTTGGCTGGGCTTCGTCCGCTACAAGGGTGAGTGGATGACGCCGGAGGAGCGCGAGGCCAGGATGGTGGCTGATGAGGACGCAGAGATGCGCGCGCGCGGCTTGGTCAAATACGAGGAGCGCTGGGTCACGCCGGAAGAGAAGGAGAAGTTGGAGGCCGGGCTCGTCCTGCACGAGGGACGCTGGATCCCCTTCGCGGACGCGCAGCGCGCACGCGGCTTCGAGCTCTTCGAGGAGAGCTGGATCCCAAGGGCGGAGGCGGTCGCTAGGGGTGAGGTGCAGCGGGCAGCAGCGATCGCAGAGGTCGACTTCAACACGCACGTTTGTGGGCAGGCGGTCCTCGCCGGGAACGTGGATGATCTGACCCTGCAGGCGGTGGGGGCTGGCTTGGAGGAGGGGCGTAAGTGGTTCGATTCGGTGTTCAAGACACCCGAGGGCCTCGAGCTCTTCAACGGGCATATGCCAGAGCTCTACCTCTTCGGCCAAGATCACGCGCCTTATCTCGCGACTCTAGAGCACTTCTCCACGCGCAGTGACACCCTTCCCCCGGGGTGGGCGAAGGCGGTGAAGAACACGCACGGCTTCCTCTGGTGGGATCCTTGGCCGGTGTCTTCGGCGCGGCGTTGGAACCGCGGCGACACAGACCTCAACGGCCACTGTTATCACCACTGGGGCCACATGCTCTTGAACAGCATGCAGTACGACGGGCGGCTCTTGCCGCCTTGGTATGACGAGGGCTTCGCTGCGGTCATCGAGAATCGCCTGCACGGCCTGAACGCCGTGTTCTGTCGCGCGAAGGCCTCGACTCCGGGTGGGACGGTCGCGCGGGGCACCACCTGGAGCTTCGATCCGAAGCTCCTGAGGACGGGGCGCTGGCGTGAGATCCTTGGCAAGGCCTTGGACGACAACGCCGTGCGAGACTTCGACCGGCTAGCGCGGAAGGAGTTCCACGACCTCGACCTCGTCGACACGGTGGTCGCGATGGGGATCATTGAGTGGGTCGTGGCGAAGGGTGACATCACCGAGTTCCACAAGGTGATCCGCGAGACGGCGCCAGAGGTCCCTAAGCGCGTCATTGAGACAGTCTCGGAGCGAAAGGAGGTCTATGACAAGGCCTTCCGGGCTGCGACGAAGCTCGACATGCGCGCTGCGGACAAGGCCTGGCGTGATTGGTTCAAGAAGAGCGGTCGAAAGGGGCCTGGTGCTGAGGACGAGGGAGGCCGCGTCGGCTGATGCAGCACCCCTCTGAGCCTGGGGAGAGGGCGCCGCGCGAGGCGCTACCTCGCATCCCCGGGTATCTCATCGAGGGCGTCCTCGGGCGTGGCGGCTCGAGCGTGGTCTATCGGGCGAGGCAGCGCTCGGTGGACCGTGCGGTCGCTTTGAAGGTCTTGCACCTCGACGCCACGAGGCGGGCGAGCACGGTCAAGCGTCTACGCCGTGAAGCGCGACTCATGGCGATGTTAGACCACCCGAACATCGTCAGCGCGTTTGACGTAGGCGAGAGCCCCGACGGTTGGTGGATGGCGATGGAGCTCATCGAGGGTCAGCCCCTCTCGGAGCACCTGCGCCGCGGCGGACCGATGGCGGAGGCCGAGGCGGTCGATCTCTTCTCTCAGCTCGCAGCGGCGCTGCAGCACGCGCACGAGGCTGGCGTCATTCATAGGGACGTGAAGCCCGCGAACGTCATCTTGACGCCCTCAGGTGAGCCTCGGCTCGTCGATCTAGGCCTCGCGCGATCCGAGGATGAGCCTCAACTCACGAGGTTAGGCGCGACGATGGGGACGCCGCACTACGTGAGCCCTGAGCAGGCGCGCAATCCCGCGGATGTGGACCCGCGCAGCGATGTCTACTCGCTGGCTGCGACCATGCACCACGCCCTCTGTGGTGAGCCGCCGTTCCCCGGTGAGAGCCCGGCTGAGGTCTTGGCGAGCGTCCTACATGATGCGCTCAGCGATCCACGAGAGACTCACCCTGGGGTCTCGAAGGGGATGTCCCTCGTGCTGCGGAAGGCCCTCTCCAAGGACCCCATGCGTCGACACGCCTCTGCGCGCGAGCTCGCTATGGACTTGAAGCTCCTCATGAGAGGGAAGCGGCCGAGGGTGCAGACCGCGCGACTCGAGCCTGTAGAGGGGAGCGAGCGTCGGAGGACACCGTACGCCTTCGCCGCGCTCGCCCTCGCTCTCCTCGGTGGCGCCTACGCGGTACGCGGCTCCGAGCCTGAGATCACCGTCGAGCCTGTCAGAGCTGTGAAGACCGCCCTCGAGTCTCTCGAGGAGGAGTGGCGTGGTGGGGAGCTGTCTCTTCGCGAGGGGATGAGCCAGCACGCCTCAGTGGCGGTGGGAACGCGTGAGGTCGTCGCGCATGAGCGCCTCGGGGTAGAGCTCAGGGGCAAGCTCGACGTAGCGCTCTCGACGCTTCGAGTGGAGGCAGACGCTGCTAGGGCCAAGCACCTCTTGGGCGGTCGCTATGAAGAGGCGCGCAAGTCGGCGGGCGCAGACTTTGACTCAGCCGTTCAGCGTGCGACAGGTTTTCAGGTGGCTTCGCTTCCTGATGCGTTCGCTGAGTCGATCGGCCGCTGGCGCGCGCGCGCAGAGGCGGAGGTCGAAGAGGCCCTCGCTAAGGCCTACAGGGAGGCTGGGGCAGAGCTGCGCAGGTGGGCAGAGCGCTCGCTCTGGCCCAAGGTGCGCGAGCGGATACGGATGCGAGACTTCGTCGCTGCCCAGGCGGCCCTCGCGCAAGAGCTCTCTAGCTATCTTGAGCGGGTGTCGGTGCGCTCCTCAGAGCTTGAGATCGAGCTCCTCGAGGAGACGGTCGGATGGCGGGCTGCAGAGGAGACGCGGCAGCGCTTGAGCTATGAGCTTGATAAGAGCTGGAGAGAGCTCAACGAGGAGCTCACCGCGGACGTGAAGCGCGCTTCGGAGGAGGCTGTGAGGCGCTTGGAGAGTGGAGACACCTCGGAGGCCTCGGTGGAGCTCGAGGCCTGGGCTCGAGAGCACTTCAGCAGATCAGGGCTCCTCTTAGATGATCTGCCAGAGGGCTTCAGCTCCAAGGCAGCTGACGTCCTCCAGGTGCGCTTAGAGGGGCTGGTAGAGCGCGAGGTGGAGCTCGCCATGAGGCGTGAGCTTGAGGCGATGCAGCGCTTAGATGAGGGGGCCTCGCCGTATCTCGAAGAGCGCAGGTACAGCGCGCTCGCGCGCTGGCTGAGGGAGGAGCGGGAGACGGCGACGCCTTCGGTGCAGAGCTTCATCGATCTCAGGCTAGAGGAGGCGGCGCTCTTAGAGCTCCTGATGGAGGACGCGCGCGCCGCAGTCCTCGAAGGCGTAGCGAGCGAGATCTCTCTCCGGGAGGGCGGGTCAAAGATCGCGAGTCCAGTTCGGTTGGAGGGTGACCCTGTCTTCGAGCGCTTCTGGGTGAGCATCGCGCCCGGCTCCGAGCGCGCGTGGCGACTGGGCGGGCCGCGCTCTGCAGAGGACGGGGTGCGGAGGGTCTCTAGGATCAGCCTTGAGGGGCTCTCGGGCCGTGACACGCCTTGTCTGGAGCTCGCGTTCCTTCGCTTGGCCGAGGGAGACCTGCAGGCGGCGGGGGAGTGCTACGGGGCCTTAGATGCAGCGGAGGCTGCGACCCGCTTAGGTGATGAGCTCGGCGCACGCCTGAAGCCACTCTTAGCTAGGGAGTCCAGCGAGGAGCGTGAGCGACGCGCGCGAGCTGAGCGCTGGGTGCAGACGCACGAGCTCGGGCAGCTGATGGAGGGCTCGCCGAAGAAGTCTTTGAAGATGGTCGAGACCTTCCTGCGTAACTACGCGGACGCCCTCGATGCTGAGACGCTCTCGGAGGTCCGCGGCTGGCGCGCGGCCCTAGAGGAGGTGACCGCGCCCTCGACGCTTGAGGACTTCGAGCAGACCTTCGGCCCTGACGAGCTGAGCTTTCCTCGCCGCGGTCGTGTAGAGATCAGGCAGCGCTTCGACTCTTTGGAGGAGGGCGTATGGAGCATGGGCTCCTGGACCCCTCTGGGGCTCGGATGGCAAGCGCCGCTGCAGCCCGGTGTCAAAGAGCTCGTGGCTGCGAAGGCGCCGACCTTATTGCTCCGAGATCCCTTCGAGCTAGAGGCCGGCCCGGTAGAGGTAGAGGTTGAGCTGGAGGTCCCGCTCGATGCGCGCGCTAGGCTGGTAGTTGTGAGCGCGATCGGCTTCCACTGCGCTCTCGTCACTGAGGCTGGCGGCGGCGGTCGTATCGTCGCCGGATCGAGAGACCTCAGCCGCGTCATCGAGCGCGCGATGAGCGCCGAGGGGGAGGTTTTTGGGGGGCTGCTCCCAGGGGAGCGTTACTCACTCAAGATGCGCGCTAATCAATCGCGCGGCACCCTGACGGTCTCCCTCGATGGGGAAGAGCGGGTGCGGATCGAAGACCTCTCCCCGAAGGATCGCGCGCGCAGCACGAGCGTGTCTCTGCGCTCGCTTGAGCCCCTGCTCCTCTTAGGAGTCAGGGTCGAGGCCGGGAGGCGCTGAGCTCAGCGGACCAGCCGGTCCGCCCAGCTGAGCCAGAGGGTCCAGTCTTCAGAGAGCACGCTGTGGTCTCCTTCGCGCACGTGGTAAGCGGGCAGCGCTCCCACGAGCTCACCAGTCTTAGGGAAGCCTACGCTCTCAAACCCACCGACCCCGAAGAGCTCCCACGCTGGGGCGGCGGCGCGCGTAGCCTCAAACTCGCCGAGCGGATCGGCCCAGTCATCCTCGATCGCGGAGCAGACTAGGAGCGGACGCGGCGCGATGAGCGCTAGCAGGAAGTGTTGGTCTACGGGCAGGTGCTCTTCCCGGTCAGCGAAGCTCCAGAACGCGTCCGTGAACCAATAGCCGAGCGTGGTGACGATTCGCTCGACCGTCTCACCTCGAGCGGGCCGAGAGAGGGCAGCGCCGCCACAGCCAGAGTGGTTTGAGATCACTCCTGCGAAGCGCTCGTCGTATGCGCCGGCCACCAGCGCGGTCTTTCCGTTTCTAGAGTGGCCGTGAACTACGACCCGATCTCCGTCGATCCTCGGGTTCTCGATGAGGTGGTCTAGGGCGCGGGACAGACCCCAAGCCCACGCACGGATCGTGCCCCAGCTGTGCTCGCTCGTGTTCAAAGACTTGGAGCGGGGACCGCGGACCCCGTCCTCTGTGACCCAAGTGTCGGGGTCGATGTCGCCGTGATAGAAGGTCGCCACGGCCCAGCCCTTGGAGAGCGCTTGCGAGTAGTCCCAGCGCTCGGCCTTCATTCCGCGCTGCTCATCATTCGCAGCGCCGTCACGCCCGCCCCGGCTGTCAGCCATCCAGGACTCTGTCAGCATGACCTTGGGGTCTTGGGTCGTCGCGTGGTTGCCGTTGAAGTTGAGCCCGAGGAAGCAGGGGGCGCTCTTCACTCCGACCGGAGAGTAGATCAGGAGGTCGATCGCGACTCCGTCAGCGACGTGGAGACGGACTTGCTCACGCCACGCCTCGCCGTCCTCTGTCATGCACTCTTCCATGCGGACGGCGCGCACCTCCGGAGGCGCTTCAGGGGCGGCCCCGTAGACGTAGTGCTCGACAGTCCTCGCGATCTCTGGCCTGCGGAGCTTGAGCCAATCGCGCTGGGTGCGGACGGCCTCGCCCGTGGAGAGCGTCAGGAGCGCTGGCAGACCTTCGATGGGAGGGAGGTCCATCGGATGGGGGAAGGGTGCCTGCTTCGCTGTGAGAGGAAGCTCGGGCGAGGCGCTACAAGCGACGGCGAGGAAGAGCGCACCGAGTGAGATGGCTCTCAAGCGTCGACCTCATCGGCGGGGTAGCTGAGCCCCCACTGAGCGCGGATCTCATCTAGGGTGCTCGCGAGCTCAAGGGTCTCGTCGAGGGGGATCTCCTCGCACTCGGTCGCTCCTATCGAGAGGGCCTCGCCGACCGCGACGGCCTCGTGCGAGTAGCCGTTCCCGAGGTGCGGGTGCGACTCCACCTCGCCGTTCACGATGACCTCTTGCGCGCGCCAGAAGCCAGGGACTTCGATCGAGCCCTCCGTGCCAGAGATCGTCGCGCGGTGTGCGGTCTGAGTGCGGGTCGCAGAGGACATACGCGCGAAGGCGCCAGAGTCGTAGCTGAAGAGGTAGGCGGACTGCTCATCGACCCCGGTCTCTCCTAGGTGAGCGGTGGACTGGACCTCAGCCGGCGCGCTCCCGAAGACCATGCGCGCGTACGCGACGCAGTAGATGCCTACGTCCAAGAGCGCGCCGCCTCCGAGGGCGGGGTTGAAGAGTCTCCCTTCAGGGTCGAGGTCGGTGCGAAAGCCGAAGTCGCATTCGAGCTGCCTAGGCTCTCCGATCGCGCCCTCCGCGATCAGCTCGCGGACTCTGCGGGTGCCCGGTAAGAAGCGGGTCCACATCGCCTCGCAGAGGAAGGTGCCTGCGCTGCGCGCCGCGGCCACCATCTCCTCGGCCTCTCTGCGGTTCATCGCGAAGGGCTTCTCGCAGAGGACGGCCTTGCCGCCCTCGATGCAGGCGAGGGTGTTCTCTCGATGGAGCACGTGTGGGGTGGCGACGTAGATCGCGTCGACCTCGGGGTCGGCAGCGAGCTCCTCGTAGCTCGAGTGAGCGCGCCGCGCGCCGTGCTTAAGCGCGAAGGCCTCAGCCGTAGAGCGCGCTCGGCTGCCCACCGCGAAGAGGTCAGCGCCCGGGACTGCTTCGAGCCCCTTCGCGAACTTGGCAGCGATGCTGCCTGTGCCCAAGATCCCCCAACGAACTTCGCTCATCTTCTCACCTCTGTCTCTCTTGTCGCACAGCGCTGCGCGCTCAGGACTCTTCTGTTTCGATGCCTCTCAGCATCCTGTCGGCGTCTCTTGGAGCAACGGCCCCTCATCATCTTACGACCTCACCTAGACCTCTGGCCCTCTCAACCAGCTGCTCAGGCCCATTGCGCGGCAGCCTCGCGGGCGCGCGCGATGGGGGCTTGAGGAGCGAGCGCCTCGGCGACGTCGAGGGCTTCGAAGAGGTCTCCGAGGCTTGCGCCAAAGCGCAGAGCGCCGCGGGCGTGGCTCTCAAGCTGAGCGGGCTGGTCCATAGCAGCTAAGACGCAGACTGAGAGCAGCTCGCGGGTGACTGGCTCGAGGCCGGGCCTAGAGAGGATGTTTCCATAGGCGTGCTGCATCAGCCAGGTAGCGAAGTCAGGCCGAAAGGAGGCGAGGCGCGCCCGCATCTTGGGAGCCACGCTCGAGTAGATGGCGTCAAAGAGCGCCTCGCCGCGCGAGCCGGTTCCCTCTTCGAGCTCATACTCGTCAGGCTCTGGATCACCGAGGCCTCCCTCTTCTTCCAAGACGCCGTAGGCCTGGACGAGCCTCGGGAAGCCGCTGAAGAGGTGCGTCTGCAAGACGGCCTCACGCCATGCGCGATCCGGCTCTCCCGCTGGTGCCTCGCGGCGGAGCGTCCGCACCACATCGAACTGACCGAGGCAGATCGCCGTGAAGAGCCGCGCGAGGCGCGCGGCCTTCTCATCAAAGAGGCTCACGCGGGGTAGCTCCCGATCGCTTGCCCCATGCGGACCGGGTCACCTAGAGAGAGCCCCTCGATCGCGCGTGGCCCGCCCGGCGGGCTGATGAGCACGATGGTAGAGCCCATCTCGAAGCGGGCGAGCTCTGCGCCGCGCGCGCGCTCGAGGGGGGGCACGAGCTGTCCAGTGTGATCAGCTTGCAGGCCCTTGACGCGGATGCGCCCGACGTTGAGCGCGCCTACGAGGACTAAGAGGAGGGGACCGCCCTCCGTCTCTAGGCGCAAGACGACGCGCTCATTGATCGAGAGGACGGGTCGCCGCTCCAAGACCTTGGGCGCGACAGAGTGTCGGGCGCCGGGGAGGTGTGCTGTCTGCGTGAGCTGGGCGTTCTCAGGCGAGTGGATACGGTGATAGTCCCGAGGTGAGAGGTAGATCGTCCAAGCGAAGCCGCCCTCGAACTCGATGTCTTCACCCACCGGTCCTAGGAGCTCTCGGATTGGGTAGGAGCGGCCCTTAGCTTGGAAGATCGAGCCTTCGCTCACCTCATCAAGGGACTGCACGGTGCCGTCTACCGGAGAGGGCAAGCGGGCGGGGTCGGGGTCCACCTCGCGCGCGCCGTCGACGAGCTCGCGCACGAAGAAGGCGCCGAGGCTGGGGTAGGAGTGCAGCGGCGGGCGAGCCTCGTCCACGTCTGCGCCCGTGAAGCGACAATAGGCGCGGTAGGCCGGCCCACGGAGCGGGGTCGGGATCTTGCGGTCGGCGAGCCATCCCGTCAGGCGGGAGAGGCACATTTTGATGGGAGTGGCCAAGAGGAGAGAGTGGTGACAGGGGAGGCTCAGCGCAAGAGCGGCTCGGTGAGAGCTTCGAGGAGGAGGTGTTGACCGTCGACCACGTCATGCGTGATCTCCCAGATCATCACGCCAGCGACCTTCTCTTTGAGGACAAACTTCGCCTTCTCTCGGACAGAGCGAGGGTCTTCATAGCTCCAGAGGCCGGGGCCGTCCCGCTCTTCGAGCCAGGGGACCCGAGCGTCCGTACTCCACTTGCGCCGCCAAGCCTTGGAGGAGATCAGCTTGAGCAGGTCTGCGTATGAGGCGTCTCCGCTGGTGGTGAAGGGCTGGCAGAGGGAGTCAGAGTTGAAGGAGCGCCCGTAGAAGGGGACGCCTAGGACGAGCTCGCTGCGCTCTACCCCACGCTCTAGCCAGTATGAGAGAGATTGAGACATGGAGTGCGAGGTTGAGCAGCCGTCCGGACGGAGTCCAGAGTGGTGCCCGCTCTCGGAAGACCAGCTGCCAGCGAAGTCATAGGTCATCACGTGCAGGCGATCGGCGTGCTCCAGGAGATCCTTAGCGAACCACTGTCCGCCCCAAGCGCTCGCGGGGACCGCGAGGGCGATCTCTCTGTCAGGGCCGAGCGCCGCGCGAAGCTCGGTGACACAGAGGGTGAGGTTGTCTCGGTCGTTCGCGTCAGCGGGATACTCCCAGTCGATCTCTACGCCGTCATATCCCATGGTGCTGACGGCGGCGGCCAGCTCTCCGACGAAGCGCGCGCGCTTCACAGGATTGGCGCAGGTAGGGGAGAAGCCCTCGCACTGTCCCCAGCCGCCGAGCACCAAAGAGACCTTGGCCCCCGCTGCGTGGACCGCCGAGACCAGCGCTGGGTCCTGGACCTCTGCGGGGATGATGAGCTCGCCCTCCTCGCTCGGGTATGCGAAGCAGTGACCGACGCGATTCAGGCGGGAGAAGTCGAACTGCTCCGGGGGGTGGGAGTCTCGTCGCCATGCCGGGTAGTAGCCGTGGACGATCTTCACCTGGAAATCAGGAGCGACGACCGGATCTTCGGCGGAGAAGGTGCAGGAGAGGAGCGTGAGCAGCAGGGATAGGGTCATTACGTAGGAGGCTACTGCTTTCAGGTCTGCCCATGCCTGGAGATCTGTGAGAGCCCAACTTCTGAGTAATTCGGGCTTCGATGTCCACGGAGCGGCTCCTCAGCGCAATTGAGAGAGATACGAGAGTTCGACCAAAGCAATAGGAGCATCCCCAGTGATCCAGCGCAATCAAGGAATCCGTAAGTCATTTTCAGATATACACTTAGGCTTAAACCTAGGCCATGATCGTTCGGCAGCACTGGTCTCCGAGGGGAGGCTCCTCGTCGCGGTAGAGGAGGAGCGGTTAGACCGTATTAAGCACAGCCCAGGCCTGAATCGTGTTGAGGGTGGCGTTGAGCTCACCCTCCCTTGGCGGGCTATCCAGAGCTGCCTCGAGGCGGTCGGGGCTGATCTCAGCGACCTCTCGAGCGTGACGGCCAACTCTCCAGGTCGAGACATCGGGCCAGAGCTCGCGGCGCGCGGGTTCCGAGGCGCTCAGATTCACAAGATGCCCAGTCACCACCTCGCCCACGCCTACACGGCGTGGTGGCCGAGCGGTATGGACGAGGCGATCGTCTTAGTCGTAGACGCGACGGGCAGCACGGACGCGGACGGGATGACAGAGTCCTACACCCTCTACAAGGGCGCGAATGATGAGCTCGAGCTGCTGCACTCAGAGAAGGTTCAGGCCCACCTCGCGGGGATGAGCACTTTGGGGATGGTCTATGAAGAGGTCACTCGCAGGATCGGCTTCGTCACGGACTTCGCTGGCGGCTTCTCGCAGGCCGAGGCCGGCAAGACGATGGGGCTCGCGCCCTATGGCGGCTCTGCCAAGAACCTGCGGCGCTGGATCGAGGCTCAGCCTGGCTCGTACTCACTCAACATCAGGGCCTACGACATCTTGCTAGAGATCGAGGCGCTCGAGCAGCGACACCGTGCTCATGAGGGCGCGACCTGGATGAAGCCCCACCTCGTCGAGCTCTCGGCGAAGGTGCAGCGAGAGCTGGAGGACGCGCTCTTGCACTTGGTGCGTGAGGCGCAGCGAGAGACTGGGTTGAACAAGCTCTGCCTCGCTGGCGGTGTCGCGCTCAACTCGGTCGCGAACCACCGCCTCGTCCGCGAGCTCGGCCTCGATGACTTCTTCGCCTTCCCGGCGGCAGGGGACTCAGGCATCTCTGCGGGCTGCGCTTGGTGGGCGAGCCATGAGCACGGCGCGCGCCCTGCGAGGCGAGAGCGCCTCGCGAGCGCCGCGCTCGGTAAGCCTGCGACAGAAGCAGACATTGAGTTGGCCTTGAGCGAGGTCTCGCGCGAGGTCGTCGCAGAGCGGATCGGGGTCAGGGCAGTCCTCGAACGGAGCGCAGCGGTCCTCGCTAAGGGTCGCGTCATCGCGCGCTACGAGGGCGGCTCAGAGTTCGGGCCGCGAGCGCTCGGACAGCGCTCCATCTTGGCTGACCCCACCTTCGCCCGGATGCGCGATGTCTTGAACGCGCGGGTGAAGCACCGCGAGGCCTATCGACCCTTTGCCCCTGTCGTTCCGCTCGAAGAGGCTGAAGCGGTCTTTGAGCTGGGAGTTGATTCACCACACATGCTCCTCGTCGCTCCTGTTCGTGAAGAGTTGCGGGAGGTGATCCCCTCCGTGACTCACTATGACGGGACCGGTCGGGTTCAGACGGTCACGGACGAGACGAACCCCTTCTTCCACGGGCTCTGCCTTGAGCTGCAGCGCCTCCGGGGTGGACCGCCTGTGCTGCTCAACACAAGCTACAACGTCGCTGGCGAGCCCATCGTTGAGTCACCACAAGACGCACTCAGGACCTTCCTCTCGACAGACATCGACCACCTCGCCCTCGAGGGTTGGTGGATCAGCAAGAGAAGCGTCGAGGCGCGCGACTACAGCGATCACACGGACGGGCTCGAAGACGCGCCCTTGCCGCGCGGCCTCGCTGCCGACGAGCCCGCGCTCGATGAGCTGATGCGTGAGCTTGACGCTGCGCTCTTCTCAGACGCCCCGACGAGCCGCTGGGCAGGTGAAGAGCTCGACGAGATCTCAGCTCGCATCGCCAAGTTCAAGGAGACCAGCGCCGACTTTGCGGGCAGCAGGTATGGCGCGCCGGTGCGGTCCCGCCTTGAAGATGGGCGGCTGCTGTTGCTTGACCCCCGGAATGGTGCTGAGCTCATCGACAGCGAGCGCGGCGTAGCACGCGAGGTGGACGAGGAAGAGGTCAGGCTCCTCCTAGGCGGTGAGCGACCCATGTCTGCTGTGCGCGTTGAGAGAACGCTCGAGACGCCTGAGGGCGCGACCCTCGGAGCCTACGCTGACCCTGCACATCAGGGTGGCGTCGCCCTCGCGAGCTTGCGTGAGCAGCTCCAGAACTCCGGTTACACCGAAGGTGCGGTGCGAGCGCGACTGAAGAAGCCGATCCAAGACCTCGCGCCGACGGACCTTCCTTATCTCGACCGCTTCGGGCTCGAGCGAGATCAGCTCGGGGACCTGATCCGGCTCTTCCTCCTGCGCGGCGTTCTCGCCGAGGAGCGCGTCCGCGAGCTCTTGGGGGCGGAGCCCTTCGAGCTCCTCGCCCGCTTCGGCTTGCTCACTCGTCGAGGGGGCGCTTGGGCTGCGACGGTAGACCTCTTTCCGCTCGACGGTCTCCTCGTCGCTACAGATCACCGTTATCAGGTCTTGGAGAGCGATCGCCTCGACGAAGACCCCGTGATGTACCTCGGGCGCGACAGCGTCGGTCTAGTGCAGGTCGCCCCGAGAGCGCGTTCGAAGAGGCACCTAGACCTCTGCACGGGCTCTGGGGTGCAAGCGCTGATCGCGCGCCGCTATGCGGGAGAGGTCGTCGGGGTGGATAGGAATCCGCGAGCAGTGCGCTTTGCGCGCTTCAACGCAGAGCTGAACGGACTCGCTGATGTGCAGTTCCTCCTTGGTGATCTCTATCAGCCTGTCGAGGGGGAGCGCTTCGACACGATCACGGCCAACCCGCCCTTTGTCCCGAGCCCCGTGGGTGAGCTCGGCTTCCGCGACGGTGGGGCCGACGGCGAGGCTGTCTTGCGGCGGATCGTTCAAGAGGCAGCCGCGCACCTTCACTCGGACGGTCGCCTCTCCATCGTGACTGACCTCGTGGATGTGCCGAGCTATGAGGAGAAGCTGCAGAGCTGGTGGAGGGGGGGCGCCTTCACAGGGCTCCTCCTAGTGACGGCTGACCGCGACGAGCAGCTCTTCAGCGTCCCGCATGCGCACGCGCCCTTCGGTCAGTCTTATGAGGATTTCTCTGAAGAGCTCAGCCTCTGGGTGAAGAGCTACCGCTCTGCAGGGCTTGCCGCAGTCAACTTCGGCTACCTCGTGCTCGAGTGCTCCACAGACGCTGAGGGGCCGCGCCTCGTACAGCGCGTCATCCAGAGCCCTGTAGATCCAATGCATGGCCGCGTCTCTGATCTCCTTGCGACGCTAAGGAGCCAATGGGACGGGAGCCTAGAGACGAGCGATCTCACCTGCGTTGAGGGCCTCCGAGTCTCGGTGGAGCGGGACATAAGCGGGCGCGCGCTCTCGACCCATGTCACCGTTCCAGGTGACGAGTGGTTCACGACCTATCGCCTTGAGCCTTCACTTCTGGGGGTGCTAGAGGAGGCCGCGGCTGGAGCCGTGAGTCTCGCCTCACTCGCTCAGAAGGGCCTCGATCGCCTCGCCCTAGCGCTCCTGGAGAAGGGGCTCTTGGTCCCCGTAAGCTCGAACGAGCGAGCGCCTGAGCCTGAGAGGGAGGAGATCTGTGGGACGGGGAGCGGACTCCTACTCGACGAGCTCGCGAGCAAGACCACGCCTACCTGCGTCTCGAACTACCTCCGGTGACTGGAGCGACCCTCCGCGATAGAGGCGAACTGCACACCAGGGTGAGGAGCGCACTTAACAACATCACAGGGGTGAGGGTGAGGGCTCTCTTGATCTAGCGTGTCCAGACTAAGTCCCTCTGCGAACTCGGACCTGTTAATCTCTTAGGCCATACGAGTTGACCCCAGAAACTGAAAGGACCACCGCTCAACATGAAGATCCTCCTCTCACTCGCTGCGCTCTGCGCCTTCTTACCCTTCTCTTCCAGCGCCCCTGTTGGCTCCGCTAGCCCGGATGTGAGTCCGCGCCACTGCCAAGTCCCCTGTGGGATCTATGGTGACATGATGCGCATTAACATGCTGATGGAAGACGCCGACACCATTGAGAAGGCGATGAATTCCCTCCAAGCAATGGACGCCGAAGAGAACCCTAGCAAGAACCAGATGGTTCGTTGGGTTATGAACAAGGAGTCGCACGCCCAGAACATCCAAGACACCGTCGCAGCTTACTGGCTCGCTCAGCGCGTCAAGGCTCCCAAGGAGAAGGACGCCGCTGGCAAGGATAAGTACCACGCCCAACTGGCGAGCTTGCACCGCGTCACGGTCGCAGCGATGAAGTGCAAGCAGACTACGGATAAGGCTCACGTAGACGCGCTCCGTCAGGCTGCTCTTGACTTCAGCGACACGTACTTCAGCGCAGAGGACCTCAAGGACCTCGAGCACATCCGATCGCACATCACCGACGACGACGAGCACCACGCCGACGGTCACAAGTAGGCGGGCGAGGCTAAAAGACAAGGGCCCGCGCTCCCTCCCTCAGCGATGAGGTGAGAGGGCGCGGGCCCTTATTTCGTTGCTGCTTCGTCAGATACGCTCGTAGAGCCAGACGAAGGAGGTGCGTTTGGGAGCAGGGATGTACTTTTCCAGCTCCTCGCGCGCGGCGGTCATCTTCTTCCTGTTGGAGTTCATGGCTTCGCCGTGCTTGTCGTAGATGGCATCGACAGCATCGTTGAACTCGTCAGTCGCGAGCTCGAGCTCGTCGAGCTCGTCGATATCCTTAGAGATCTTCGCAAAGACCTCGTTCGACTCCTCCTCAAGCGCCTTGATCTCTGCCTGGAGAACCTCTGCGCGGGCGCTCTCCTCTGCGTTGAGCTCGCGCCCCTTGGGTGACCACATGGAGTAGCCGCCTACGATGATGTCGAGGTCCCCATCACCGTCGTGATCGACCACGGTGGGGTAGAGGCCGACGTCGGGACGAGTGGGCTCTACGCCGCCCCGCTCGACCGGCGCGATGATGGGCTTCAGGGCGCCGAACTTAGGCTCGCCGACCTTGCCGTCATTGAGGGCGAGGTAGACGCCGCCGCCGACTCCCTCCTGACTGTAAGAGTCCGAGTAGGTGCCAGCGATGAGATCCATGTCCCCGTCCCCGTCCCAGTCCACGAGCTTCGGCGTTGTCATCTTCGCCGGGAGGGCGAAGGCGACGTCACCTGCCATGACGGGGATGTTCATGCCGGTGAACTTGGGGGTCGTGCGCGTCCCCTCATTCATCTGTACGTAGAGGTGACCGCCCTCATAGGTGCCGAGGAGGAGGTCGTAGTCACCGTCATTGTCCCAGTCGAAGGCGAGGGCAGAGATGCAGCGCTCACCGGTCGCCTCGCCATCAGGTAGTGAGCGGCCGAGGTCCTGGTGCTCTTCTGCCTCGTCGCTCCAGATGCTGGAGACGAGGAGACGTCGCCCCTCAGCGTCCTTGATCCGCTCAGGGGTCGTGAAGCCGGCCTCGCTCCCATAGCTCACGTGGGGTGAGCCGTCGAAGGTCGCGGTGATGTAGTCCAAGTGTCCGTCGGCGTTGAGGTCCACAAACTGTGAACCCATGCCGATGCATCACCAGTTTTCGAAGTCGAGGGGCTCTTTGTCGCTACCCAAGAGGGGCTTCTCCTCACCGAAGGTCATCGGCGTGGTGCCTTTCCCGTGCGCGACCGTCACGCTACCCATGAGGTCAGCGATGAGGATGTCCAGGTGACCGTCTCCGTCGACGTCGTGGAGCGCGGGGGAGGGGTAGGCGCGTTTCTCGCCAAGGAGCTCAGCTCCGGCCATGACTCGCTTGGGGGCAGCGAACTTCGCAGACGTATCAACCGCCTGAGCAGCGGCCTCTCCGAGGAAGGGGACCGTGCACCCGAGCACGATGAGGGGCATCTTCATGGGGGACTCTCTTTGAGGGGGCTAAGGGGGGAGCGCGACTCTCTGAGCGAGGCAGCGCGGCAGATTCAATCTAGCCTAAGCGCAGCGTAATGGCTTTGCGAATTCCCTTATGGGTGTCTCTGTTCAGCCACAGGCCCTGCCTGATGGCCTCTATGGAAAAGAGCGCGCCCCGCTCGCCTTGAAGGCGGGCGGGGCGCGTTGATCTCATCGATCAGGGCTTGGTCTCAGCGTCCGCCGCCGCGTCCACCGCGTCCGCCACGATCGCCGCCGCGATCACCGCCGCGTCCACCGCCCCAATCGCCCCAGCCACGCCCGCCGCTCTCTTCAGCGATCTGGTTGGCGAGGTCCTCTCCGAAAGAGAGGGTGAGCTGCTCAGTGCGCCAGTCACGGATCTCGCCCATGCCTTCGCGGATCATCTCGCGGTCCATGCCGCCCTCGCGCATCTCCGTCCACATCAGGGTCTGCTTCTCACGCTCTTCCTGGTAGATCTGGGTGAGGGTCGTTGAGTCGGCTGAGGAGAGCGAGAGCTTCTCAGCGATACGTTGTACGCGGCGGTCAAGAGCCTCTTTCTCGCGCTCTTCACGCTCGAGGCGACGCTCCTCATCTTTGCGCTCCTCCTCTTGCTGCATGACGCTCAAGATCATGTCACGGCTAGGAGCCGCAGTGGTCACAGCCGCGGGTGCAACCTCCTCTTTGACAGCGCTCTCGCGTGAGTTGCTGAGTCGAGCCAGCTCGGTTCGTAGGGAGTCGACCTCTTCCCTAAGTGAGGCCAGCTCAAGGATGTGGCTGTCGTCTGCCTCTGCCTGGACAACCTGAGTGACGGGGGCGGGGGTCGCTGCCACGGGCGTGGGACCCTCAGACAGGGTGAGCATGCTGAGGAGGCTTGCGCCGATGGCGCCGCCGACGATGGCGCCGATTCCGACGGCGATGATTGCTATGGGCTTCATAATGAGGAGTGTCCTAGTCTCAGGGAGAGCGTTTATCTTATGTCTACAAGGATAAACTGAGCAGGCTAATCACGTACATAGTCCGCACCTCAACGCCGCTAGATCGCCATGGTTCCTGAAAAAGATGTGTTAGATCGCAGCCCGGAAGGCCACTCAGAGCCCACGGCCTCTCTCCAGGAGGCCTTGGAAGGGACGGCTTGGCAGGCAGAGGAGGGGCGCTTTGCGCTGGTGGGCTTCCCTGAAGGACCGCGCGTGGAGGACTTGGCGCTCCTCGGGCGTGCGCCGGCACAGGTCACTCGTGAGGAGGAGGGGACCACGCTCCTCATCGCTATGGATGCCTTGGAAGGGGTCTTAGAGCGCCATCCGGGGGCCCGAGTCGAGCGCGAGCTGATTTGGATCAGGTTCTCGATGGCGATGGACTGGGAGCTCGTCGGCTTCCTCGCTCATGTGACCGGCGCCCTCGCGGCTGCCGGTGTGCCCGTCGGCTGTGTCTGTGGCTTCGACCGCGACCACCTCTTCATCGCTGAGGCTCACTTCGAGAGAGCCGAAGGGGTCTTGAATGACCTCTTTCCCGGTTTGGCAGATCCTAGTTAGACTCAGGGCCACCGCACTCCCCTCGAGAGGAGTCCAGCATCACGGCAAACGAAGGAGATCCCCCGTGAAGAAAAAGTCCACCACTCGTCGCCAGTTCCTCGTCGGCTCTGCCGCAGCAGCTGCTACCACTGCTTGCGCCACTGGTCCGAACGCTCATCCGATCGTCAAGGCTAGTGCCCGCGCGCCTCTTGGAGATGACGAGCCTATCCGTATGGGCGTCATCGGTACCGGTGGAATGGGAGGGGGCCACATAGGCTCCACCATCAACCAGAACAAGACTGGCCAAGAGAAGGTCGAGGTCGTGGCGCTCGCAGAGGTCTGCAAGCCTCGCCTTGAAGATCGCTTAAGGCAGGCACGTAACGACCAGGACGGCGTCACGGTTGATGGCTACAGGGACTACCGCGAGCTCTTGGCTCGCGATGACATCCACTGTGTGCTCATTGCCTCTCCTGAGCACTGGCACGCGCAGCAGTCCGTTGACGCGATCGAGGCAGGCAAGGACGTCTATGTCGAGAAGCCTATGACCCTCAAGCTTGAGGACGCGCTCTGGATGCGTGAGGTCATGCAAGCGAACCCTGACATGCGTCTTCAGGTCGGTACGCAGTACATGATGTACGGCAAGTATCAGGAGGCTAAGAAGATCATCGCTGAGGGGGGCATCGGACACCCGACCTTCAGTCAGACGGGTTACTGCAGGAACTCTCGCGATGGTGAGTGGCTCTACGGGATCGACGATCGCGTCAAGCCTGGTGAGATGCTCGACTGGGAGGCCTGGTGTGGCCCTGGCGGTGAGGCTGAGTGGGACACCGAGGTCTTCCACCGCTGGCGTCGGTACTCCCGCTGGTCTACCGGGATCATTGGAGACCTCCTCGTCCACATGATGACCCCGATGATGTTCTGCCTCGACCGAGGCTGGCCGACCCGCGTCACCTGCGCTGGTGGTCACTATGTCGACAAGGCAATGGACAACCATGACCAAGTCAACCTGACGGTGGAGTTCGAGAAAGAGCACACCATGATCGTCGCTGGCTCGACCTGCAACGAGAATGGGCTCGAGGTCATGGTCCGCGGACACGAGGCTGATCTCTTCCTCGGTAGCAACAACTGCGTCTTGCGCCCGCAGCGCGTCTACGTGGACGACATTGAGGAGCGCACGATCAAGTGCGCGAACGTCAGCCCTCAGGAGGCACTGCGCCTCGACTGGCTGCGCTGCGTCCGTACTCGCGAGCAGAACCAGAGTCAGGTCGATCTCGCCGCACAGGTGATGGTCGTCGTGGATCTTGCCTCCCGCTCCGCGTGGGATGGCAGGGCCTGGACCTTCGATCCTGAGACTATGACCGCCAGCCCCGCCTGAGGGGCTCTATAGCGCACGCGAAATGGAGACTGTCCGGCTCGCGGCGCAAGCGATGGGTACCCGCTTTGAGGCGGTGCTCGTCGGGGATGACGCGGGCTTTTTGCGCGCGGCAGCAGAGGAGGCGCTCGAGCTCATCGAAGATGAGCACGCGCGCCTCTCTCGCTTTGAGCGGGACAGCGTCGTCTCACGCGTGAATCGTCACGCCTCGTCCGGCTGGGTCGGCGTCGACGGAGACTTTGACTCGCTGCTCTCTCTCTGCGATGAGCTCGTACGCGCGACCGGTGGGGCTTTCGATCCGACCGTGACAAGCGAAGCCGGGGCTTGCTGGGAAGAGGTGCAGCGAGATTCGGGCCGCGTGCGCTTCCTGCGTGAGGGGGTCTGCCTAGATTTTGGGGCGGTGGCTAAGGGTTGGGCGCTGGATCTAGCACGCGAGACGCTGCTGGAAGCTGGGGTCGAGATGGCGCTCCTGCACGGGGGGACGAGCAGCGTCCTCGCTCTCGGCGCGCCCCCAGGGGAAGAGGGCTGGAGGATCGCCTTGGGGAGCGAGGGGGGGGCCAGCTGCCTCTTGAAAGGGGCCGCACTGGGGGTTTCAGCACCTGATGGTGAGGCCGGAGGTGAGGGTCACGTGCTCGTCCCGGGGTCTGGGGCGGCCGCGAGCGAGGTCTCGCTTGCCGCTGTCGTATGTGAGAGCGCGGCGTGGGCTGACGCTTGGTCTACGGCCCTCGTTGTCCTAGGAGAGAGGTTGGAACCATGTAATGGTATGGAAACAGCCTTCCTACTCTCAGGAGAGGCACTAGACTGCTCTGTCGGTTGGCGCGGTGATTACGCTGGCGCCTTTCGACTCCCATGACAATGTTTTCGAGCCTGACAAAGATTTCGAGCGAGAGAGACTGATGAGCGCAACAGACCGACGCAGCTTCCTTAAGACCGCAGCCCTCGGCGCGGCCGCGACTTGGATCCAGCCTGAGCTAGGGGCCCTCTATGCCCTGCCCTCCGGTGTAGCGCTGAGGGTAGGGCTCGTCGGATGTGGCCGGCAGGGGCGCGCCATCCTCGCAGAGCTCGCCAAGATCGAAGGGGTCAGCGTGACGGCCATCTGCGACACGGATGAGCGCAGGCTCTCCTCGAGCGCGCGCCGCGCGCCCGAAGCGAAGGCTTACGCGACCCATGCGGAGCTCTTGGAGGCCAATGATGTAGACGCGGTGGTCGTGGCGACCCCCACGCACCTTCACGTCGCGCCAACGGTTGATGCGCTCAAGGCTGGTAAGCATGTCTACTGCGAAGCGCCTCTCGCGCACACCATTGAGGACGCTCAGACCATCGCGACTGCCGCGAGGGGGGCGACCGGGGTCTTCCAAGCTGGCTTCCTAGGTAGGTCTAACCCGGTCTATAAGCTCGCGCGCTCTTTCGTGCGGGCTGGCGCCATCCGAGATGTGATCGCTATGCGCGCCCAATATCGCAAGAAGACCTCGTGGATGACCCCTTCTAGTGACCCGGCTCGTGAGAAGGCGCTCAACTGGAAGACCGATCCGGCGATCTCTCTCGGCCTAGCTGGAGAGTTTGGTGCGCAGCAGCTTGACGTCTTGCAGTGGTTCACAGGCCGTTACCCTGAAGCGATCTCTGGCTCTGGTGCAGTCAACGCATGGGCTGACGGGCGGGAAGTGGCAGACACCATCTCCTGCACTCTTGAGTATCCGGAGGGCTTACGCACGACCTATGAGGCGACCCTTGGCAACTCACTCGGTGGAACACATGAAGAGATCTTCGGGACCATGGGGGCTGTTCGCCTGGCGTGGACCCACGGCTGGATGTTCAAAGAGGCAGACTCCGCGACGCAAGGCTGGGAGGTCTATGCAAACCGCCAGAGCTTCCACAATGATGAAGGCATCACGCTCATCGCCGACGCAACCAAGCTCGCTGCACAAGGCAAGCTGAAGGAGGGAGTGGGTCTCCCTGAGCCGCCGATCTACTACGGCATCTGGGACTTCGTGAAGAGTGCTGCTGAGGGTGCAGACGTAGCAACTGGAGCCACTGAAGGTCTCCGGGCGACGGTCGTCGGGATCCTCGCCGCGCAAGCTGTCTCGACGGGCGAGCGTGTCGAGATTGACCCCAAGCTCTTCGAGGGTTGAGCCTGTGCCTGAATCACTCCTCCTCCGTCGCCTCCCCGTCGGTGCGCGCGTTGGCATCGCGGGTCTGACCCTAGTCCTCCTCGGTGGGCTCGCAGCCTCAGGTCTCTATCTCAAGGATCACCATGAGAAGCGGGACGGCCAAGAGGGGCTTTCGATGACAGACCTTGAGGGTGCTTACCACGGCGTGAAGACGACCGCGCCGCTGGTCTCTGCCCTAGAGCGAGGTCACCCAGAGACCCTCTCCGACGCCGACCGCAAGACGCTCACTGACTGGCTCGCTAGCGATCGAATCAGCGAGGACTACGACAACCTCGACCTCGGCGACGCGGCTCCCGTTGAGATCCTCGACATGAGCTGCCTCGAGTGTCACTCCCGTAGCGCCGCAGATGTGGTCGCCAGAGAGATGCCGCTTGAGTACTGGGACGACGTCAAGAAGCTCGCCTTCTCACGCGAGATTGAGCCCACGGACATCAAGATCCTGCTCGCCTCCACGCACGCGCACGCGCTCGCGCTCAGCGTTCAGGCCTTGATGTTGGCCTTACTGGCCCTCCTCACACGCTTCCCGCGAGGCATCATCTCGAAGGTGATCGCTGTCGCAGGAGTCTCGCTTGCGGTGGATATCGCGGGCTGGTGGCTAGCGCGAGGGGCAGCTGAATGGGTGCCCGCGCTCGTCGCAGGTGGGATGCTCTTCTCCCTCACGAACGCGATCCTGGCCGTTCTGATCCTGCTGGATCTGGTGCTGCCTGATAAGGAGTGATGCGGCTGCGGGCTGTGCGCGGTTGACACAGCCCCGGACGCGCGAATACAACCACCCGTTCGATCCCCCACGAGATACCGGAGTCATCGCGCGCATTGGGCATTTCTAGGCCCTGATCGCGTTCCGGTAGCTTGGGTCGAAGTACCACCACACACCCCCATGGCACAGGCAGCACGTGTAGTCGTCCTCGCTGCGGGCCAGGGAAAGCGGATGCACTCCGCCCTCCCGAAGGTCCTGCACCCGATCTGTGGACGACCGATGATCGGTTGGGTCCTAGAGACCGCCCTCGCGCTCGATCCCGAGCGCGTGATCGTCGTCGTAGGCCACGGGCGCGAAGAGGTCGAGGCTCAAGTCCGCGCAGAGTTTCCTGACGCGCCGATCCGATTCGTGGTGCAAGAGGAGCAGCTCGGTACGGGTCATGCCGTGGAGTGCGCGAGCGCAGAGCTCGAGGGCTTCGACGGGCCGGTCCTTGTCCTCTGTGGCGACACGCCGCTCTTGAAGCATGAGGGGCTGCAGGCATTGCTCGCAGCGCGTGAGAGTAGAGACGCGGTCTCGATGCTCTCTGCCTACGTGTCTGACCCCACCGGTTATGGCCGGATCGTCCGTGATGAAGAGGACGCCTTCGCTCGGATCGTGGAGGAGCGTGACGCCTCAAGTGATGAGCGCAGGATCGCTGAGATCAATCTCGGGGTGTACGCCTTCGGCGCAGCTGATCTTCTAAGGTATCTCGCGCGAGTAGGGGATCAGAACGCTCAAGGCGAGCGCTATCTAACGGACGTGCTCGGGATGTACACCGAGGAGGGCAGGGGTGTCGAGGTCGTAGAGCTTGAAGACGCTGAGGAGACCGCTGGAGTCAACAGCCTCGCGGACCTCGCCGAGGTCCGCTGGGGGGTTCAGCTGAGGGTGCTCGAGCAGCACCTCGCCAATGGGGTCCACATCGAAGACCCCGCGACCACCTACATCGATCATGGCGTCGAGATCGGACCGGGGAGCGTGATCTTCCCATGCACTGTCATCCGCAAGGGGGTCAGAGTTGGTGCTGGCTGTGAGGTCGGCCCCTTCACCCACCTCCGCGTGGGGACGACGCTCGAGGACGGCGCTCAGGTCGGGAACTTCACTGAGTGCAAGAAGTCGACCGTCGGGCGAGGCTCCAAGGCGAAACACCTCTCTTATCTCGGTGACACCGTGATCGGAGAGGGCGCGAACATCGGCGCAGGCACGATCTTCGCCAACTACGATGGGGTGAATAAGCACCGCACCGTGGTCGGCGACGGGGCCTTCGTCGGCAGCGGCACGACCGTGGTCGCGCCCAATGAGATCGGTGCTGGCGCGACCACAGGCGCTGGCGCGGTCGTCACTCGCTCCGCAGGAGTGGGGGACGGTGAGGTCTGGGTCGGAGTCCCGGCAAGAAAGATCGGGGGTGCGAGCCCTCAAGAGGAGGGGGGCGAGGCCCCCAAAGAAGGAACCACAGAGGAGTAGGCAAATGCCCGCATTCAACGGAGAGATCAAACTCATCGCTGGGAACTCACACCGTGAGCTCGCGCAAGCGATCTCAGGTGAGCTCGGGATCGGGCTCGCGGACGCGCACGTGAGCCACTTCCCCGACGGGGAGTGTGACATCAAGGTGAACGAGGACCTGCGCGGGACGGACTGCTTCGTCATTCAGTCCACCGCTCCTCCGGTCAACGAGAACTGGGCAGAGCTGCTGCTCATCATGGACACGCTGCGTCGCTCCTCTGCGGGGCGGATCACTGCGGTCATGCCTTACTACGGCTACGCGCGCAAAGACCGGAAGGACGAGGGCCGCGTGCCGATCAGCGCAAAGGTCGTGGCGAACACCCTCGCTGGCGGGGGCTGTGATCGGGTGGTGACGCTCGACCTCCACGCCGCGCAGATCCAGGGCTTCTTCGACATCCCGGTGGATCACCTCTACGCCAAGCCGGCGCTCCTCGGGAGGCTGCGAGAGATCTGCGAGCCGAATCCGATGATCGTTAGCCCCGACGTGGGGGGCATCAAGATGGCGCGCGGCTACGCCAAAGCTTTGGACAACGCCGACCTCGCGATCGTGGACAAACGCCGCATCTCGGGCTCCGAGATCGCGGTCGAGCACATCATCGGCGACGTGAGCGGGAGACCCGTGGTCATCGTCGATGACATGATCTCTACGGGGGGCTCGATCAGCGAGGCAGCCCGGATTTGCAGGGAGAATGGGGCCTCTAGCGTGATCATCGTCGTCAGCCACGCCGTCTTCTGTGGGCCCGCTTTAGAGCGTCTTGAGGCCGCTCCGGTCGACAAAGTGCTCGTTTCGGATACCATTCCGCGCACGGAGAAAGACCTGCCGGCCAAGATCGAGGTCGTCTCAGTCGCTCCGCTGCTCGCCCAGGCGATCTCAAACATTCACGACGCGAAGTCGGTCAGCCTGCTCTTCGAAGAAGAGGAGCCCGTCACCGCCTGAGCAACAGGTCCCTCTGGGGGCCGAATCAACGAACACACACGCACAGTCCAAGTCACTAACGATGCCCTCATTGAGGGCGAACCAGGAGAACCCAGTTCGATGTCCGATAGCAGTGTCCTCACGGCCGAGCGCCGTGAAAAGCTAGGTACCCGCGCTTCGCGTGAGGTTCGCGGCGCAGGTCGCATCCCTGCCAGCCTCCAAGCCGACGGCGACAGCCCCCACGTTGACATCAGCATCGACGAGCGTGAGTTCCTCGCGTTCCGGCGACGCCACGTCCAGCTCTACGACATCAGCGTGGATGGCGAGCTCTCATCTGCGATCGTCCGAGAGCTCCAGTGGGACGCGTTCGGTGACAACATCATCCACGTAGAGTTCCGTCGCGTGCAGCGCGGCGTCGAGATCGAGTCTGTCGTGTCGCTCAGCACTACGGGTCAGGCGGGCGGAGTCGTCAACCTGCTCCTCTCGCAGATCACGATCAAGTCGATCCCCTCGATGATCCCGGACAACCTCGAGATCAACGTCGGCGGCCTCGAAGAGGGGACCCACCTGACGGCTGACCAGATCGAGCTCCCCGAGGGTGTCTCTCTCGCGATTGAGGGTGACACGGAGGTGGTGACCATCTCCGGTATGTCTGATGAGCCCGAGGCGCCCGCCGAGGGTGAAGAGGGCGCCGAGCCTGGCGTGGTCGGCGACACCGACGCTGGGGGAGACTCCGGCGGCTCCGAAGGCTGAGCCCCATGGACGCACCTCGGGCCCCCTGGATGGGGCTGAGGGAGCAATCAGCCGCGCGCGCTTGCAGCGCGCGCGGTGGTCTGTACCATGTTCGGCCCTCTTTGCAGGGAGGCGTCCCCTTTGGGCGCCCTCTGCCGAGAGACCTCCCCGCTGTGAGTCGTGTCTGACGCCTCAACTCGTCTACTGATTGGCCTAGGTAACCCCGGCCCTGACTATGAGGCGACACGTCACAACGTGGGCTTTGAGGTCCTAGACCTCTTGGCCCTGCGGGAGGGCACGATCTTTCAGAGCGCGAACCGACTTGAAGGCTTCGAAGGCAGGGCGAAGGCCCGCTGCGCCCGGCTCCATGATCCGGACGCCGTCCTCGTTCAGCCGATGACCTTCATGAACCGCTCCGGTGAGGCTGTGGCCCCTCTGGCGCGGTGGGCCGGCGCGTCGCCGGCGGATGTCATGGTCGTCTATGACGACTTGGACCTCCCCCTCGGCGCCCTGCGGATCCGCCCCGGCGGAGGCGCAGGCGGTCATAACGGGGTGCGCTCGCTCATAGACCTGCTGGGCACCGATCGTTTCCCCCGCTTGCGCGTGGGGATCGGGCGTCCGGCGACCGACGCGGCGCGTTATGTCCTCGAGAGATTCTCCGATGACGAGCGGCCGGACGTGGACATCTCTGTAGCTGAGGCTGCAGCGGCCGCGTTCGAGTGGCTCCGAACGGGGGACCTGGATGGGGTGATGGCGCGGTTCCACAGCCGCTGGACCTAGGGCGAGTCCTCGCCCGACGACAGCGCTCGCACCTAGCGATGCGCAAGGAGTTAGTGAATTGAATCTCTATGAAGGCATGTTCCTCCTCGACAACAACGTCGTCAGGGAGGACTGGAACGAAGCAAAGGCGACAGCCACCGGCATCCTCGAGAAGCACGGCGCGAGCGTCACGACGGCGCGGCGCTGGGCCGAGCGTTCGCTCGCCTACACCATCCAAAAGCGCAACCGTGGCACCTATCTCTTGGTCCACTTTGAGGCTGATCCTGCCAACATCTCGATCATGCGCCGTGACCTCGAGCTGAACGAGACGGTCATGCGCTACCTCATCCTTACCTGCGATGGCGTGCCCGAGGGCGAAGCCGAGCTGCACGAGGCGGAGCTCTCCGCGGACTTCAGCGTCCCCGAACCGCCGGAAGATCACGTCGTAGACTCTGATGAGGAAGAGGAGTCTGAGGAGGGCGAGGGCGCCACAGAGGAGGCCTCAGAGGAGGCTCCGGCTGCGGATGCGCCCGCCGAGGAGGCCAAGGCTGAGGAGACCCCCGAAGCCGAAGAGGCCAAGACCGAAGAGGCTGAGGCTCCCGCTGAAGAGGCGGCTGAGACCAGCGAAGAGCAGACGGAGGAGAAGTCCTCCGAGGAGGCCTGATCCATGGCACGTCCCGTCAAGAAAGCAAACCGTCCCTGCGACGACCCGCGCCTCGATTACAAGGACCTGGAGACCCTCTCCAAGTACCTGACCCCGCAAGGGCAGATCCACGCCCGCCGTCGGACTGGGTACTGCTCCAAGTGTCAGCGTGAGCTGAAGCAGGCCATCAAGCGCGCCCGCCACATGGGCCTTCTCCCCTTCGTTAGCAGCTGATCTAAGGAGGCACCAGATATGGCACGTGTAGAGCTAATGCTTCGAGAGAACGTTCGCTACCTCGGTAAGGTCGGCGACGTGGTCACGGTGGCTGCTGGTTACGCCAGGAACTACCTCATCCCTAACAAGCTCGCGGTGAAGGCCACCGCAGAGAACCGGCGAGTCCTCGCGCGCAAGCGCGAGCGCATCGACGCCGAAGAGGCGGCACGCAACGCTGAGCTCGCGGCCCGCGTCGCGGTGCTCGAGGGCATGGTCCTCGAGACGACCGAGCGCTCAGACGAGAACGGTCACCTCTATGGCTCGGTCAACGCGGCCCGAGTCGCGGAGCTCCTCAATGAGAGAGACTTCGAGATCTCGGACGACAACATCCGCCTAGAGCGGGCGATCAAGGAGTCTGGGACCCACGAGGTCGAGCTCCACCTCTTCGGTGAGACCAGCGTGACGGTCACCATCGAGGTCACGGGTGACGGTGAGAACCGCGACGCCGCGATGGCCGAGATCATCGCCGAGGTCGACGCCCAGGAGGCTGAAGAGGCCGCTGAGGAGGCGCCCGCAGAGGACGCGCCCGAGGAGTCAGAGGACGCGTAGCGGAAGCGGCTTCCTTTGAGAAAGCACAGAGCGCCCAGTTCTCTCTCGAGGACTGGGCGCTCTCCATTTCGCGCTGGGGCCGGGGCGTGTATTCTGGGGGTCGGAGAACGACGCTGCGTTCATCGCGGCGATGAGAGAAGAGGAAGAGAGGAGATATGGGACCTAGGGAACTGGAGGAGCTGGACGTCGTCGAGATGACGGCGGGTGGTGGGCGAGTCCCGCCGCACTCTGAAGAGGCTGAGCAAGGAGTGCTCGGCGCGCTCCTGCTCGACCCCTCTCGGATCATCGACGCGCAGGAGATGATCCAGCCGGATGATTTCTTCTCCAAACGCAACGGGATCCTCTACTCGGCGCTCCTAGAGCTCTCCGATGTCGGCGCGCCGGTAGACATGGTCCACGTGATGGAGCGCTTGATGGCGCAGGAGCGCTTGGAGGCAGCTGGCGGTCGCGGCTACATCTTGCAGCTCACCAACGTGGCGGCATCTCCCGCGCACCTCAGGCACCACCTCAAGATCGTTCACGAGAACGCCCTGTTGCGGCGGCTTATCGGCACGGCGAACGGGATCATTGAGTCGGCCTACTCGACCAGGCCCATTGATGATCAGGTCGAGGTGCTCATGAACCAGAGCGAGAGCGACATCTTCGCGGTCGCTGATGCCGGAGATTCGGGAGGCCCCGTCTCGATTGATCAGGCTGTACAAGAGACCTTCAAGCGCATCGAGTCTTCAAAGCAGGGTGATCTCGACGGCGTCTCAAGCGGTTACTACCAGCTAGATGAGATGACGGGCGGCTTCTCTGGAGGCCAACTCATCATCCTCGCGGCCCGCCCTGCGATGGGGAAGACGGCGCTCGCGCTCAACCTGATGTTGAACGCCACCGTGAACGACGGCGACAAGGCGAAGGTGCTCTTCTTCAGCCTCGAGATGGGTCGTGATTCCATCGTCAGTAGATTCCTCTGCACTCGCAGCCGCGTGTACATGCACAAGCTCCGTAAGGGCACCCTGAGTGACCGCGACTGGTCAGAGCTCACTCGGGCTGCAGGGGAGCTCTCCGAGCTCAAGATCACGGTCGATGACACGCCTGGCCTCCTGGTGGCTGCGATCCGGAGCCGCGCGCGCCGCGTGAAGCAGCGCGACGGTCTCAACATGATCGTTGTCGACTACCTCCAGCTGATGAGCCAGCCGCGCGCTGAGAGCCGGCAGATGGAGATCTCACAGATCTCTCGGGCCTTGAAGGAGCTCGCCCGCGAGCTCGATGTCCCCGTGATCGCGCTCTCTCAGCTGAGCCGAGCCGTCGAGAGCCGAGACAACAAGCGCCCGCAGCTCTCCGATCTTCGTGAGTCGGGCTCTATCGAGCAGGACGCAGACCTCGTCATGATGCTCTTCAGGCAGGAGTACTACGACATGATGAAGAGCCGCGCTGGGGACGCGGATGGCGGCGCGCCTAACGCGGACAATGAGAACCGGGCAGAGCTCATCCTCGCGAAGCAGCGAAACGGGCCGACAGGGACGGTCAAGCTGATGTTCTTCAGCGACACGATGCGATTCGAGAACCCGGCCCCCTCCATCTCTGAGCCGCTGGGCTCACCGATGCCTTGAGCAGTCTCTTCATGGATTACGCGCTCGGCGCAGCACGCGCCCTCGTCTGCCTCATGGCGCTCAGCGTCGCAGCGGAGGCGAGCTCGACTCAGGATCCCGACGTCGGTCCCCCTGTCTTTGTCCCTCCGGTCGTGAAGGTCGACGTGGAGGGGAACTCTCGGTGGACAGAGGAGCAGATCGTCTCCGCCCTCGGCCAACCCCTAGGAGACCCGTTCAATCCGCTCGTGATCGAGGCTGGCCTCGAGCGCCTCTGGCGTGCGCTGAAGGTGCGCGCGGAGGTCTTGAAGCAAGAGGTGGACGGAGGGCTCCGACTCGTGGTGAGGGTCACAGAGCTGCCTGTAGACCTCGAGCCACGCTTTGTCGGGAATGACGGCGTCGGGATTGAGAAGCTCTTGGAGTGGGCAGGGCTGACGGAGACGAGCGAGCTCTACCTGCACCAGGTCTCGAGGGTCCAGCAGCGGCTGGTAGAGAACTACAAGCGCGAGGGCTATCACTTCATTCAGATCGACCCTCTCGTGAAGGACGACGTCGTCGGTGACGGCCTCACTGGGGACGTGATCTTCAGGATTATCGAAGGACCTCAGGTCCACGTAGACGGCTATGAGATCCGTGGGAATGAGTCTATGCCGGACAGAGGCGCGCTGTTCTGGAAAGACGGACTCTCAAAGCTCGCTGACCTCCAGCTCCACGGGCCGCGCCTCTTCACGCCCTATGGAGCGACCTTCAGCGCTGAGCTCCTCGACGCAGACCTCATCGCTCTCAGACAGGTCTACCGCGACAATGGCTTCTTAGACGCCGTCGTTGAGCTGGAGGAGCTCGACTTCAACGAGGACCGCAGCCGAGTGCTCTTGCGTGTCGTCGTCGATGAGGGGCCGCAATACCGCGTGGCCTCGCTTGAGATCGAAGGCGTTGAGTTCGTCAAGAACCCCGCAGCGCCCGGCGCGCGCTCGACCCAGCGCCCTACAGCGCTCTTCTTCGATGAGGAGGAGCTTCTCGCGCTCTGCTCGCTTACGCCTGGGAGCGTCTTCGATCAGGTGGCGGTCAGCGCTGACCAGCGCGCGCTCAGGGACTATTACGGGAAGCGCGGGTACCTCTCGCACTCCTCTCTGGCACAGGAGGAGAGCTGGAACTTCCTCGAGCCTGACCTGGCCTACGATCCGGAGCGCGCCGAGGTGAGGGTGAAGTACAAGCTCGCACAGGGACGCGAATACTGGATCCGTGAAGTTCGCTTCGGAGGTGCCTATCACACGCGGGACCGAATCTTGCGGCGTGAGGTCACTACGCTGCCTGGCCAGCGAGCTGACCTGCGGGAGATCTATCAATCTCTGCGCAGGATCACGAGCACCGGCTTCTTCTCCAACGATCGCGATCCGCTCAACCATCGAGAGCCGACCTTCCGCTTCGTCCCTACAGAGCGTGAAGATCAGATCGACGTAGAGTTCCTCGTCGAAGAGGGAAGAGTCGTTGACGCGCAGCTGATGGGGGGTGTCGACTCCAACGACGGTCTGTTCGGCATCGTCTCGCTCACGATGCGGAACTTCGACCTGACAGACTTGCCCTCTTCATTCAGCGACATGTTCGGAGAGATCTACAGGAAGGAGGCCTTCCACGGCGCTGGGCAGCAGCTCAACATCCATATCTCACCGGGCTCAGAGGTGAGCTATTCGAATGTTCGCTTCTTGGAGCCGGACCTCTTCAAGACGCACTACGACCGCTGGATCTTGGACCTCGAGTATTCGGATCGCGACCGGGTCTATCGTGACTACGACGAGGGCCGCAGGCGCAGCACCTTTGAGGTCGGGCGACAGATCACGACGGAGCTGAACCTCTACGCAGGCTTTGAGCAGCAAGACGTGAGCGTCGAGGACAGAGACCTCGGCGGCGTCATTCCGCCCGCGCTCGCGAGCCAAGACGAGGAGACGGAGCTCTCCGGTCTCCTGCTCAACTTGAGGTACAGAGACCTCGACCGTCGAATCAATCCCAGCGACGGCGTCCACTTGAGGTGGCTGAACTCCATCTACAGCACTGCCCTCGGCGGGAGCGAGGAGTTCGCCAAGACGCACCTCTTCTACGACTGGTACAAGCCTGTGGGTGCTGACGAGCTGAGCGATGACCCGAGCTCGAGCGTTCACGTCCGGCTCGGTGCGGGCTACGCGAAGGCCTTCGGAGAGAGTGACTCTGTCCCTTACACCGAGCGCTTCTTCCTTGGGGGCTACAAGACCCTGCGCGGCTTCGACTTCCGCGGGGTGGGCCCGAACGAGGGGGAGGCGCCCCTAGGCGGAGAGTCGCTCCTGAACCTCTCTCTCGAGTACCGGATGCCCCTCTACTCGACCACTCGACCGGGGACCTTCGACAAGGTGGAGATGTTCCGCCTGATCTTGTTCACGGACGCTGGGGTGCTCGGCCCGGAGGACGGGGAGCTGGACTTCGACGAGGTCAGGGCCTCCGCAGGCTTTGGACTAGGCCTCACGTATCCCTTCCCCGTGGTGTTCAACTTCGGCTTTCCGTTGGAGGAGGGGCCTGGCGACAGGACCGAGGTCTTCTCCTTCAGCATCGCCCTCTAGGGGCCCTAGAGGTGCCCTAGAGGCCTAGGGCAGGTGCTCTTGGCGCCAAGATGTGCGCGGCGATAGACTCTTCGGCTGAAAAGGCGCCCGGGAGGGGTCGCGGCGCCGGAATCACCAGAGATCGGCCGATCTGATGCTCTAGAGGCTCGGCCGCTCCGCTGACGGGCACCAGAGAACCGATGACGACTAAGACGCTTAGAGAGCTGGCAGTGATCTGCGGCGCGACCCTCGAAGGAGACGGGGATCGGGTCGTCACAGGTCCTGCCTCCCTCGCCGAGGCTGGGCCGACTGAGGTGAGCTTCCTTGCGAACCCGCGCTATGCACAGCAAGTCGCGGGCACAGAGGCCGCTGCGGTCATCGTCGGAGTCGATTACGAGGGCGCTCATGAGGGGTTGGGGCTCCTCCGCTGTGAGGATCCAAACCGGGCCTTCACTCAGGTTGTGGAGGCATTCGTGGGAGCTGAGAGCAGCGTCAGCGAAGGGATAGATGAGTCAGCCGTCATAGACGCCGGCGCAGAGGTACATCCTGAGGCCCGGGTCGGCGCCCTCGTCTATATAGGCTCTGGGGCCCGCGTCGGCGCGAGAGCGGTGCTTCACCCCGGTGTCACCCTAGAAGAGGGCTCCGCTGTAGGGGAGGAGAGCGTGCTGCAAGCGGGCGTCCACCTGCTACCCGGGGTCTCAGTAGGGGCGCGCTGCCTCCTCGGGGCCGGCAGCGTCATCGGCTCCGAGGGCTTCGGATATGACCCCGGGGCAGCTGGCTGGTCAAAGGTGCCCCAGTGCGGCACGGTCGTGATCGAGGACGACGTCGAGACTGGCGCGAACGTGACGATCGACCGCGCTAGGTTCGGTGCCACGAGGATCGGGCGGGGGGCAAAGCTGGACAACCAGGTCCACGTCGGTCACAACTGCGTCGTGGAGCAGAACGCTATGTTGATCGCCCAGGTCGGGCTCGCAGGTTCATGCAAGATCGGAGAGGGCGCGATCCTCGCCGGGAAGGTAGGGATCACAGGGCATAACACCGTCGGAGCAGGTGCGCGCGTAGGCGGCGGATCGATCGCGTGGAGCGACCTCGAGCCTGGCGGTGATTACCTCGGTACTCCTGCGAGGCCGAAGGAAGAGCAGCTGAAGAGCACCGCTCTCTCTCGCCGCCTCCCGAAGCTCATTGAGCGAGTGGAGGAGCTGGAGCGCAAGATGAGTGAGCTGGAGGGTGAAGGAGACGAATCATGACACGTCAGCAACGCACGCTCAGGACACCGGTCGAGTTCACAGGAGTTGGCCTCCATTCGGGGGAGCGCATCCAAGCGCGCGTGCTCCCCGCGGCGCCTGACACCGGCGTCGAGTTCGTGCGAACAGACATGCCTGAGTCCGAGCCGATCCCGGCGCAGATCGACTACTACTCAGAGCGCGAGCGGCGCTCGCACCTCCAGCGGGGGACGGCGAGCGTAGAGACGATCGAGCACTTCCTCTCCGCTTGCAACGGCCTTGGCGTTGACAACCTCACGGTCGAGGTCTCAGGCGGCGAGATGCCTGGGCTCGATGGGAGCGCGCGCGAGTACATCGAGAGCTTCAAGCAGGCAGGCGTGATCGATCAGCGGGCGGCAGCGAAGCAGTTCAAGCTCACAGAGCCTGTCTACGTGCGCGAGGGCCGCGCGAGCATCGTGGCGCTTCCGAATGATGAGCCTGGCTTGATCCTGCAGTATGTCGCGGCCTTCGACGAGGCTGGCGTGGAGGGCGGCACCCTCGAGGTGGCGGTCTCTCCCGAGACCTACGAGTCTGAGATCGCCCCGGCGCGCACCTTCTGCCTTGAGTCAGAGGTGGAGGCGCTGCAGGCAGCCGGGCTAGGTAAGGGCGCAAACGAGGAGAACACCTTGATCCTCGGTCGTGAAGGCGCGGCGCCGCGGGTCCCGAAGGAGCCCATCCGGCACAAGCTCCTTGACCTCGTCGGGGACTTGGCGCTCCTGGGTGCAGAGCTTCAGGCTCACGTCATCGCGACGCGCTCTGGGCACAAGATGAACGCGGCCTTGGTGCGCAAGCTCGTCGAGCTCATGGAGAAGCAGGAGACGGATGGGCTCGTGCGTCGTGAGACGGAGATGGACATCCGGGAGGTTATGCGGATGCTCCCTCACCGCTACCCCTTCCTCTTGATCGACCGGGTCATCGAGATCGACGGCTTCCGCCGCGCCGTCGCGGTGAAGAACGTCAGCGTGAATGAGCCCTTCTTCCAGGGCCACTTCCCGAAGCAGCCGCTCATGCCCGGCGTCCTTCAGCTCGAGGCGATGGCCCAACTCGCTGGCGTCCTCCTCCTGCGAAAGCTAGAGAACACGGGGAAGCTCGCGGTCCTCTGGGCCATCGACAAGGTCAAGATGCGCGGCGCAGTCACCCCTGGTGACCAGCTCCGCCTCGAGGTAGAGACGCTGAGGATGAAGGGGCAGACTGCGCAGGTCCGGGGCACCGGCTCTGTGGCTGGCAAGGTAGTCTGCGAGGCCAACCTGATGTTCACGATGGTGGACGCCTGAGAGAGAGACATGAGCAGACAGATTCATCCCACCGCGGTCGTTGATCCCACCGCAGAGCTCGGCGAGGACGTCGTCGTCGGCCCCTACGTCGTGATCAATGCCCATGTGCGCGTCGGAGATCGCACGAAGATCGGTCCGCAGGTCGTCGTCGGTGCGTTCACCACCATCGGGGAGGACAACTCCATCCATGGGCAAGCGAGCCTCGGTGGAGACCCTCAAGACTTCTCCTACCGCGGCGAGGACACTCGTTTAGAGTTGGGAGATCGGAACACCATCCGGGAGTTTGTCACGATCAACCGGGGCACTGTGAAAGGGGGGGGCGTCACGAAGGTGGGGAGCGACTGCCTGCTCATGGCCTGCAGCCACATCGCTCACGACTGCGAGATCGATGACGGTGTGATCCTCGCGAACAACGTGCTCCTCGCTGGGCATGTGAAGGTGGGGCGTCGCGCGAACATCTCCGGCTCTGCTGCTGCGCATCACTTCGTCACTATCGGTGAGTTCGCCTACGTCGGCGGCCTGAGCCGTATGGTGCAAGACGTCCCACCCTATGTGATTCTTGAAGGGCACCCGAGCCGCGTCCGAGACCTCAACAAGATCGGAATGCTCCGAGGCGGGATGACCGAGGAAGAGGTCGCGCTCATGAAGGACGTCTTCAGGAGAGTCTTTCGAACGGACAAGCCGCGCACCCAGGTCTGCGCGGAGCTGCGCGAGGGGCCAGAGTTTGAGTCGCCGCACGTCGCGCACCTCGTGGAGTCGCTTGAGAACGCTGACAAGGGGCACAAGGGCCGCTATCGCGAGCTCCTCCGCGAGGACTTCGCCCGAGCAGGCGCTGAGCTCCTCGGGATCAAGGACAGCTGAGGATGGCCGCTGAGCCTCTGAAGGTCGCGGTCATTGGGGTCGGGCACCTCGGGACGATCCACGCGAAGATCTACGCGGAGTATCCGGGCGCAGAGCTCGTGGGGGTCGTCGACTACGATCTCGAGCGCGCCACCGAGCTGGCTCAGGAGCTCGGCTGTGAGGCGGCGAGAGATGTCAGCGAGCTCTCATGCGAGATCGACTGCGCGAGCGTCGTCGTCCCGACCTCCGCGCACGCTGCTGTCGCGGTGCCGCTCCTCAAGCGCGGGATTCCGCTCTTAGTGGAGAAGCCGCTCGCCGTGAACCTGGAGGAGGCGGACGAGATCTTGGCGGCTGCAGAGGCGGGCGGGGCGGCGCTCGCGGTCGGCCACGTCGAGCGCTTTCAACCCGGCGTCCTGCATCTCTTGAAGGAGGAGACGCGCCCGCGATTCATTGAGTGCCACAGGCTCGCGCCCTTCAACCCGCGCGGCACAGACGTCGGGGTCGTGCACGACCTCATGATCCATGACCTAGACCTCGTGCTGGAGTTCGTGGGCTCCGAGGTGGAGTCCGTCGACGCCGTCGGAGGGGAGATCCTCACGGCGAAGGAGGACGTCGCCTCTGTGCGGCTCGTCTTCGCCAACGGCGCTCGAGCGAACGTCACGGCCAGCAGGGCCTCACTCTCGCCGATGCGGCGCTTTCGGATGTTCTCCAGCGGCGGCTACGCCAGCCTCGACTTCACGAAGAACTATGGGCTCCAGGTCAGTAAGGGGGCGGCCTGGGACGATCGCAGAGCTGAGGTGGGGACCCTGAACCTGGCTGACCCGACCCAACATGCGGCCCTGATGGCTGAGGGGGTGCTCGAGATCAAAGAGCTGGACCTCAGCGGAGAGGAGCGGCCACTGCAGGCTGAGCTGGCCTCCTTCGTGGAGTGCGTCCGGACAGGGCAGGAGCCGCTCGTCTCCGGCGCAGATGGACGCCGGGCCCTCGCTCTGGCTGAGCGGATCGTCGCAGAGCTGCACGCCCTGGACTGGTAGGAGCTCTGCTCCCTCCGACCTCAGCGGTTGCACCCT
>Ga0066378_10000035_pt1 | contig 51046 bp, 46 predicted proteins | sample Knorr_S23_td_DCM_FD_70947 | JGI IMG/M metagenome (GOLD analysis project Ga0066378, IMG submission 70947) | Marine microbial communities from Southern Atlantic Ocean transect - Knorr_S23_td_DCM_ad_71m_LV_A | ecosystem: Environmental > Aquatic > Marine > Oceanic | place: Southern Atlantic ocean...
TGTGCAAATGATACAGCAATGTGAGATTTTGATACAACGCTTTTCAGGGAGTAGGAGTGGCATTTTTGCGTTTTATCCAAAGAAGCAGGGATTTTAGGGAATATTTCTCTTTGGCATGCAGATTGCATTTAACTCCTTTGGCAAAAAACGGTTTTGTCCAGAAGCAGGTCGTGGAGGAGTCTATAGCGATGATTGAAACGAGAAACATTTTACATAGTGACGGGCGTTTAGAGATTCGCCGGGTTATTTCCGCCGACAATTTAGAGGACTGGGACAAAGAAAATCCGTTGGCCTATGAGCGTAGTATTGTTTGGATTCGACCGGTGATGGATTGCCTATACGTGAGAACGGCTTTTGTTAGAAATGCACGCAGTCGTCGTGGCCCGTTACTCACAGCCAATGAAGACCAAATTGTCGTGGGTTACTCAAAACTAACGGCGGACGCGCCTATGCAAGGTATTGACTCGCTGTATTACCAAAGACGTGTATTTTATTTGATGCAGGAAGATCTGGGGGGGGAAGGCGACGTTCAAACGAATGCGAACTGTATGCGTCCGGAGTCGATTTTACCGACCCAGTGGGGGCAACGGTACTTAGGACTATCCGCTCAACCTTATAGCAAGCGTGACATTCGTGAAGACAGTGGTATCGTCGAGTTCGCCTTTTAACGTTCGCGACGAATAGAGATGTCATCACCGGGAACCGGGTCGCTGAATGTATTTCCCTGATTGTCCTTTTGGTCGCGGCCGAAGCTGTAGAGCAAATACCCCTTATCAGTCAGGCTATATTGCAGGCCTTTTCCACTGAATCGATCTATAGGCAGCCTTTTTATGTAAGTGCCTTTGAGGGCTGCCAGATTAGAGGGATAGCGGCTGTTTGCATGGTGAAATAATTCGAGCGAGATTGCGACCTGAGACACTTCATTAGTCATTAAGGCTCGTTCTTCGGCACTCAACGCTGCGCTTAATGCTGGTAGCAGCAGCGACACCATTACATAACTCATCTGGTCGCTCGTGAGCTCTGGAAGTGATTTTCCACTGAGCAGGACTTTTCTAACGAGAGTGGCTGGGTCCCACGAATCCTCTACGATGGACTCCAAACGTTGTTCAAGTTCTTCGTAAGCACGGTTTCTTGTTGGAATGTCCTTGATCGTTCCGACACGATAGAATTCGTCGTACCAATAATTCCCGTTCTTCATTACATTGTCCCAGTCGATAAAGCCGGAAGAGAGCAAACTGGCAACTTGCCTAAAAATAGGGTTCGGTTTTGCTGCAGAGCCCGTGGTGATGCTGAGGGCAGATGGACCGTACTTTGCAACTGCAATCGTCGTATCAAGATACATATACCGTTCGGTGATGTTGATCTTATCCACCATTGAAGGCATTGTCGGGAGTGCCTGCAATCTGGCGAGATGTTCTTTTAGTTGCTCGGTTGAAATTTTGGAAGAGGAGATGATCTTCCGGTCAACGGACGAGGCAATGTCACTGATTGCAATGCCGACAAGCCCTTCCACGAGGGTTCCACCTTTTGCTGTCAGACGCCCCATTTTGTGTATCGCGATCGAATTCGCCATCGCGCCGTCAATGTCGCCTAAACCAAGGTGATAATGAGCATCAATAGCCAGCGTCCTGGCTAATTCCCGACTACGTTGTACACCAGGTAAAAGAATCGAGATTAACTCGGGAACAAATTCACCGTCCTCTTGTTTGTTTGGTGATAGGACATACGGATTAAAATAGTGGTCACGAGTCTCAATAGCCTTCAAAATGTCCTGGATGTGATTCAGGTTGGCCTCACGCCAGTCAAATACTTCTGGATGAGTTTCCTTGGACCAGATCTTATTAACAGCGTGGTCATAGGCATCACCGTACTGCATTTGCTTTAGCTCGAATTCGTCCAGGCTGATACCAGCATCGGCATCGTATTGACCAAGATATTCTGAGTAGTAATTGTAGAAGTCGACCAAATAATCGCCATCAACTGGCTGGTCATCAATACCTAAGGCATTGAAAAAAAGTGGCCGCATCTCGTCAGATAACTCTATCGGTCCGGTAATCTTCCAGATGCCGACCGCAAGATTGTTTTTCGGCGTTACATCCTTTCTTAATTGTTCGTTAAGAGCGGCGATATAGTCTGGGTATCCATCGGGCTTGAGCGGGGAGGTGATCCGCGTCGTTTCTTTGCTGATCGTGACTAATAAATCATCCGACTGAACAGTCAGTGAAATACCGTTCGCAAAAACGCAGGCAAGAACTAGTGAAAAACGATTGACTAGACGCATGGCTAAAGTCTCTGAAATTCAGATGGTCTGGGGAAACAGGAAGGGAAAATGGCAAATTAAACTATACATCGACCCGTTGGAAAAGACTAAGTTTGCTTGAAAAAAACCGTTGTGACTCTTTAAGCTAATTTTTCAGATAGCCTTGGCGAATTATAGGGCGATGCTTCGTCGTCCTTGTAAATTGCTGCATCGAACGGGATTTGTGAACATCGTAGATAATACGGCGTTCCTAGGTCCTCGCTTCGCTGCGGCGCTGGAACGCCGTATTATCTACGAAGTTCATTGGCATAGCCATAGCAAGGAATCTGATTCGGGCTGGCCCGGGGAATGTGATCGCGGGCCAGCCTATTTTTGTAGCTAGGGATTAAGAAGCATGATCGTACGCGGTATTGATGTCGGACTATGTGCCTGCCTGTTTTCGATAGCGTTTACTATCGTGATCGTACTCGGCATCAAACGGTTGACGTCTCCTAAGAAAAATACGATACAGAAAACTGGACAATCTAAAAGAAGGCGAAGCCCGTATCGTCCTGCAAAAGCAAACCAAACTATTAGCCCCAAACATCCAAAGTCTGATGTGGACAGAGTGTTTCGGCTCATCCCTGAGCTCGAAAAGTTAGATCCTGAGTGGCGGCCGTCCTATAGCATCACGCATATTCCCAAAAGATCAGGGGGGACGCGGCAATTACAGGTGCCCTGCCAGACCACCAGGCAGATTCAAGTTGCGTTGTATCGCAAGCTGTTTGCTCGATACGAGACGCACCCGAAAGCCTGCGGATTTATTTCCGGTAAGTCAATCGTCGATAATGCCAAACCACACGTTGGCAATGACGTCATTGTCAAACTCGACATCAAAGAATTTTTTCCAAGTACTAGCCGGCGAAGGATTTTGAATTACTTTCGGACGACTGGTTGGACCAACAAAGCGAGTATCCTCTTAACGCAATTGTTGTGTTACGAACAGGGACTGCCACAAGGAGCTCCGACAAGTCCTGTCATCAGTAATATTGTAAATAAGTCGATGGATCGCAGACTTGATTCGTTAGCAAATGAATTCAACGCGAGTTACACGCGGTATGCTGATGACATTACCTTCTCCATGGCGGCCTATCATCGAGATAAGGTTCACGCCTTATTGCAGAGCACGGGGGCGATTTTAAGGACGTATGGGTACAAGTTAAACAACAAGAAGAAACGGATCATCCGCGGGCATCGAAGACAGGAAGTCACTGGCTTAGTCGTTAATGACGTTGTCAATCTTCCCCGTAGTCGACGACGTTGGTTGCGCTCCGTCCAGCATCGCATAAGTACAGGGATGCATACGAGTATCACGCCGTCCCAATATCAGGGGTGGATCTCGCTTTTACAGATGGTGTCGCCTGATTCACCGATCATTGCGAGGCATAAAGAGTTACTCGCAGCTGGTATGCTGAAGTCCAATGGTAAATCAGGAATCAAGGAAACGGGTGGCCATGAAGAGAGTGTGTTAGATGAAACGACTGATCGAATCTCTACCGCCAATTCCAATTCGCCACAAACTGACATCGCGGATGGCCTCAATGAATCTGAATCGACAAGTATTGTATCGTCTGATGGACGCTCGGAATCCGAGTCACTCGGTGAGACACCTCTGAAAGAGGTGACGCAAGAATTGGAACTTGAATCTCAGCATGCTGTGGGAGGCTCCGCGGATGAACTGTTCCACGAAACGCGATTAACAGACAAGATATATGCCTTAAAAGAAGTTAGGCCCTATAGCGATCAGGCAAAGCAGCTGCAGGAAGAATTCAAGGGTAGTCAACATACCACCAGCGTGATACTCGAATCGTTGAAACGCTCCTTTTCGTTTAAGTTGCCGGAGGGGTATCAGAAAGGGCGTACCCTTAGTGGGTTACTTCCCGACGGTACCGAAATCGAGCTATATACAACAGACATATCGGCCGAGTTGTTTGATCAAGTTGATTTGCCGATACAGGGCGATGCAGTCATTGAAGTGATACAATGGAACAATACCTTTAAGCGGGTCGAGGCTATCCTGTTGGATGGTTTGATGTAGTCGAATTAATGAAGGCAAGTGAGGTGTGGTTGTGAAGAGTATGAGTTGTGCTGTCGTCCTTTTGGCCGTACTGGCGTCAGGAGTTGTCATGGCGGAAGAGTTGACGATCAGTGGTGGTGAAGGGATCTTCATTCAAGGGGAAGTACTGGAAACTCTCTGGGAGGAAGGTGGATTTACTGAAGGCGCTGCTGCGGGACCGAATGGGAATATGTATTTCTCTGATTTCGCTCAGCCATTTGACTCCGGGCCTGCTCGGGTTATGAAGTTCGACCCTCGTACGGGAAAAACCACAGTTTATTGCCCCGACAGTGGAATGGGCAATGGCCTAATGTTTACTCGTGATGGACGTCTGCTCGGTTGCTGTGCATCACCGCTGGGCGGACATCGGGCCCTGGTGGAATTCAAAAAGGATGGCTCGGTTCAGGTTCTCGAAAACAGATATCAAGGGAAACGATTTAATTCACCGAACGATATTGTGATCGATCGCTCCGGTAGGGTCTACTTTACAGATCCGAAATACGTCGGTCCGGAAGAACTCGAACTTGAAAGCTTCGACGTATATCGCCGCGACCCGGACGGCAGATTGTCAATTGCGACAAGTGATATTGATAAACCCAATGGAATCGTATTTTCGCCGGATCAAAAAACGATCTATATCGCAGAAACAGATAATGGGTCTGCAAAGGCGGATTTAGAAACCGGCTTTGAGACAGGCCGCATGACACTCAATGCATTCAAGGTTAATCGACAAGGTGAGTTGTCAAAGCGTCGTGTACTTCACGATTTTGGCAAGGAGACTGGCGTTGATGGAATGACGGTGGATAGGTCAGGGCGGATTTATGCAGCCGTTCGCAGTGCGAGTCGTTTTGGAATCGTTGTTTTCTCTCCCAAGGGCGGAGAGCTTGGCTATATTGAGACTCCGGAATTACCTACGAATGCCAGCTTCGGTCGCGGTAATGAAATCCACACTCTTTATATAACAGCCGGTAAAGGATTTTATCGAATCAAGACAAAGTCCACTGGCTATCATCCTGCAGTTGACTAGCAGAATGAGCCAAGAACTACAGTCGATGCAATGGTATTGGATACGTCGTGATGATGGCAGTCTCGCGCCTTATCTCTTTCATCAAAAGAAGAAAGATGCCTCCGGTCGATTGGTTGGGGAGTTCTTTATGGGAAGTAAGCTCACGACCTGGTCGCTGGGTCGTGTTGTTGGAATTGCAGAAATGCCGGGCGAATCAAAGACGTGACTGGAGTGGCTCGAATCAGAGACTGAAACATTCAAGTTATTTGAAACCTACTTTGCTACGGAAGGTCCGGAGTTCTTTCCAAACCGGATTGTCGAGATTGAACGGCTGAGCACTTCTTAACAGTAAAATCACCGTCCGATCTGATTTTGAGTCATAGCGTCGGTCGACATGAATCCATGTTCGTAATGACGCTTTGGTAGTGAACGGGTCGTAGCCATTGATGACGACGACAGAATGGCCCTTGGCGTGTTTCCCATTACTCATGTCTATCGTAACTTTTTCTTTGGGATAGCGACCTCCATAGAGTCCGATATCGTATTCAAGCAATGCTCTTTTCAATTCTTCGTCCGTCTTGATGACATTTCCGTGTAGCTGGTAAAGAATTGGGTAGGACCAAAAGAAGTCGTCATCCTTGTCAAAGAATCCTTTGGGGAAACGCAGTTGCAGCGATCCCTTCCATGGTAATGACTTGGCCCATGGAGGTGGGTAGGCAGTGTTTTCCATTCGCCAACCTTCGGGAACGGGAAGTGTAACGAAGTCATTAGCGAATGATACGTTGCTCATGAAAATAGTAATCAGGATCGGGATAAGTAGTGGAAGACGCATAGAATCGTAGGGGGTTAGAGGTTGGAACTGAAAGTCCACTTTGTTCTGTGCCGCGTACTTAATAGAATACGTTTATTGTACCGCCTTTCTGAGAACGTAGGGCGAACTTGTTAATCGCAATCACTTTGCAAACCTTTGAGGCAGTATGAGTTACTTTCTGGGCGTAGATATTGGAACCTCCGGCACCAAGACCATTTTGATTAATGAGAAGGGGCGTATACTGGCCGAAGCAAGTGCGAGTTATCGTTTGTTTCACCCGAAACCGATGTGGAGCGAGCAAAATCCGGATGATTGGTGGAAAGCCACAGTCAAGACAATCCGGGCAGTCGTTGCTAAGGCAGATAAGCCTAAGGAATCGATCAAGGCTATTGGACTGTCCGGACAAATGCACGGCAGTGTGTTTCTGGATAAAGAGGATAAGGTAATACGTCCGGCTCTGTTATGGAATGATCAACGTACTGCTGCTGAGTGTGAGGAAATTGAACTCAGAGCCGGAGGTCGACGGCGGCTGATTAATATGGTTGCGAATCCGGCACTGACTGGTTTTACCGCTCCAAAGATACTATGGCTTAGAAACAACGAGCCCCGAAACTTCGAGAAGGTTGCGAAAGTTTTGCTTCCAAAGGACGATGTTCGGCGGCGACTGACAGGTGGCTATGCGACCGAAGTGAGTGATGCGAGTGGAATGCTTCTGCTCGATGTGAAAAAGCGAAAATGGTCAAAGACTCTTCTTAATAAATTGGATTTGGATGAATCACTGTTAGGAGAAGTCTTTGAGTCCGAAGACGTTACAGGAAATCTGACAAAGGGGGCAGCTAAAACTCTTGGCTTGACCACCGACTGTGTGGTGGTAGGTGGAGCAGGGGACTGTGCGGCGAATGCCGTTGGTACCGGAGTTGTGAAGTCTGGTATCTTGTCTACGTCGATCGGTACATCAGGGGTAATGTTTGTCCATAGCGATGAAGTGCAGGTCGATCCTCAGGGACGTCTCCATACGTTTTGCCATGCAGTTAGAGGTAAATGGCACATGATGGGCGTTAACCTGTGTGCCGGTGGTTCGCTGCAGTGGTTTGCCGAGACGCTATGCAAGGAATTGGGCGATAAGGTTTATGATGTACTGAATCGTGAAGCGGCTCGGGCCACGCCCGGTTCCGAAGGACTGTTCTTCCTGCCTTATCTGGCAGGCGAACGGACGCCGCATGCAGACCCTGATGCACGAGGTTGTTTTGTCGGCCTTACACTGGCTCATCAACGAGGCCAGATCGCGCGGGCGATTATGGAGGGTGTAACGTACTCAATGCGTGACAGCCTGGAAATCATTCAGGGGATGAACGTCCCAGTGAAGCAGGTGCGGGTTTCCGGTGGCGGATCCAGGAGCAAACTTTGGCGTCAATTGCAGGCTGACGTGTTTGGTACGAAGGCAGTGACGATTAACGCTGAGCAGGGGCCGGCATACGGAGTTGCCTTGTTGGCAGCCGTTGGAGCAGGTGCCTATAAGAACATTCAGCAGGCATGTAGTGCGACCATTCGAGAAACCAGCGCGACTCCCGTCGATCGGAAAACAAAGCGTGTTTACGATGCTCGTTTCCCGACCTATCAGAACTTATATCAGTCGCTCAAAGGCGATTTTAAGTCTATCTCTGCTATCGAGTCCTAAATCAGAAGCTTCTGCAGGAAAAAGTGGTTCGCTTGGAAAAGCAAGTACAGACAAAACGCAGGGTGAATTGGTGGTTCCTACTGGAAACCGTGTTGCTCGTTGGTGTGTTTTGGTTGAGTCATGGTTCGCCGCCACCGGATGTGAACGAAGCTCATTATCTAATCAAGGCTAAGCATTATTGGAATCCTGAGTTTGCACCGACGGATTTCTTTTTGTCGTCGGCCGATGCGCATTTAGTTTTCTATTGGGCATTTGGCTGGTTGACTTTACTTTTGGACCTTGAGGCAGTTGCTTGGATTGGCCGACTGTTTAGTTGGACGCTTCTCGCAGCTTCTTTGGTCAGTATCGGACGTCGGATTGCGCAGCCTTCAATGTCGGGATTGTTTGTGGGCGGACTGTTTGTCGTATTGACTGAGTACGGTCATATGGCGGGTGAATGGGTCATCGGAGGCTTTGAAGGGAAGACCGTGGCCTATGGACTGAGCTTTTGGGCCATTCGCGCATCGTTGGATCGTCGCTGGGGCGTCAGTTGGGTATTGGGAGGACTGGCATCTGCATTCCATGTGCTGGCCGGAGGATGGATCGTCCTGTGCCTGCTGGTTGTACGGGCAATGGGCGTTCGCAAGGAACTCAAAGTACCGTGCACGCGAGAATGGGGTTGCCTTATCCTGGGAGGAGTGCTTGCACTTGGAGGGCTGGTCCCAGGACTACTGTTGTCGTCAGGGAATGCTGAGGTCGCTGCCGAAGCAAATCGGCTTTATGTGCATGTTCGGTTGCCTCATCATTTGGTGATTACCACCTTTGCCACCTATCGCGTGGTAGCGTTCTTTTCTTTGGTTTGTGGTCTTGGTCTTGCGTGGTTCCTTTCGGCCAAGTGGCGGCAGGATGAACATGGAGTGGTGGCAGGCTTGGCAACCATGAGCCTCATGCTTGTAGTGATCGGGATTCTAGTGACATTGCTGCTTGGCAACGATTCTCCTATACAACACAGTCTCCTGCGATTTTATTTCTACCGAACAAGCGACGTTTTAGTTCCTTTAGCCGCGGCGGTGTTGGCGTGCGTGGTCGTCTTTAATGTGTCGGAGGAAATTGGTAGTGGCACACGGTTACGAGGTAGCATCCTCGTTCTCTTGCTTGGAGTTTATGTCGGGGAAAGCTTGCATCGTCGGTATTGGGATCCACGGCCCCGTGGTGATGTACTGACTCTGCCAGATTCGAGAAAGGCGGATCCCGTTGCTCGGCGTGATAATACAATGCGGATACACAGGCATTGGAAATTAGCTTGCCAGTGGATTCGCAATAATACGCCCTCGGATGCTATTGCCTTGACTCCACTTAGGCAGCAGACATTCAAGTGGTACTCGCAACGAGGTGAGATCGTAACACGCAAAGATATGCCTCAGGATGCTATCTCATTATTACAGTGGCACGAGCGGAGGGAGTCTGTTTATCCAATGGTGGATGACCGCCGAGGGTTAAGCCGAGTGAGTAATGATGAGTTGATTCAAAGCTGTCATAAATATGGAGCTGATTACATGGTTTTGACACAGTTTTCTGAGGAGTCGCGAAACAGGTTCGATGGTGATTCCCGGGTCCGGAAGATGTTTCCGCCTGAGGGGAAGTTCTCTTATTACGCGGTCTTTAGGGTATACGGTTCGCAATGAGTGAAGGCTTGATAAGGTATTTGGTGGAGCGACTTAAAGATGAACTGCCAGGCGATGAGTCTCGGATGGCATTGGAACCACCGATGAGCTATGGTCGGCATCGAGGGCCAGCCCCCGACTATGCACGCCGTGCAGCAGTCATGCTGGTTTTACATCAGGGGAATTCAGGTGTGTCCGTACCCATGGTCCAGCGACGCAAGGACCTTGCCTATCATCCCGGAGAGATGGCATTTCCCGGCGGAGGTCTGGAGTTAGGGGAGACGTGGGCGGAGGCTGCGTTGCGTGAGTGTCAGGAAGAAATTGGTGTTGGTCCGGCGGCAATTCGCGTCTGTGGAATGTTAACTCCAATGTATGTGTTTGGCAGTTTTAATTTGGTCATGCCGATCATAGGCGTATCTACCGCTATGTCAGAGTATGTAATCGATCAGGGTGAGATTGAACGAGTAGTTGATGTGCCGCTCAATCAGGTGACTCCGGAAAATATACAAACCACCGCACGTGCCTTAGCAGGGGTTGATCGTGAAGTGCCTTGCTATGAGTTTGGAGAGGCGACGATTTGGGGAGCCAGTGCGATGATGCTGGCTGAGCTAAGTGGTTTAATGTCCGATTTCTGCGGTTAAGCAATTTAGCCTTAACCGGTATACTGGGGGATTAACTAATTCCTTTTCCTTGTAGATGTGGGTGAACCTCATGGCTTCGCGAATTGCAGTGATGGGTGCGACGGGCTATACAGCATTAGAACTGTTGAAATTGCTGGTGCGCCATCCCGACGCGGAGATTGTTTCACTTACAACCAGACAGGAAAATCGACCGCACGTCAGTGATGTCCATCCGGAATTAAGAGGACGGTTGGATCTGCATCTGGAAAAACTCGATTTGGAGAAATTAGCGGCAGAGGTTGACGTTGTCTTCAGTTGTCTTCCCCACGCGGCATCAGCAGAATCCGTAAAGCCACTCGTTGATCAGGGAGTGAAGGTGGTGGATTTCAGTGCAGATTACCGACTGCATGACAGAAACACGTATGAACAGTGGTACGGAACTGAACATGTCGATCCGGAACGAATAGGCAAGGTCCCTTATGGATTACCGGAATTGTATCGAGAAGAGATAAGGCGTGCTGAATTGGTGGCCAACCCAGGATGCTACCCTACATCCGCGATTCTTCCGCTTGCTCCACTAGTGAAAGCCGGTGTGATTAGTGGACAGGGGATCATTGTTGATTCGAAGAGTGGGGTCACTGGAGCTGGCCGGACTCCAAAGTTGCCATTCCATTATCCAGAGTGCAACGAGAGTATTAAAGCGTATGGCGTTGGGACTCATCGCCACGCACCTGAGATCGCACAGTTCATTTCTTCTGTGGGTGAGACGGAAGCAGACGTTGTGTTTACGCCTCATCTGGTTCCCATGAACCGTGGGATTCTGTCAACCTGTTATGTGCAACCGGTAGGCGATGCGTCGGCCAAGGACGCGATGGCTATTTTAGACGAACAGTATTCGGATGAGCCATTTATTCGAATGACACCCAGTCCTCCCGAAACGCGTGCCGTGGCGGGAACCAATTTTGTCGATATTCATGTCGCCGAGGCTGGTAGTCGTTTGGTTGTCCTGAGTTGTCTTGATAATGTCATCAAAGGAGCTTCGGGGGCTGCCGTTCAGAATTTTAACCTGATGTGTGGTTATGAAGAAACCACCGCATTGCTGTAAGGGATTGCAATGGACGAGAAATGGTTGCCCTTGGGTTTTCGCTGGTCCGGACACCATTGTGGACTCAAGTCTGATCCGCAAAAACCAGATTATTCACTTGTTGTGAGTGACCGTGATGCGGTTTGTGCGGGGGTCTACACTCAGAACTTGGTTTGTGCCGCGCCCGTCCTTTGGTGTCGGGAACGGACGCCCATGCAGTCGGCGCGTGTTATTGTCACCAATAGCGGAAATGCCAATGCCTGTACGGGCAGTCGCGGGAATGCTGATACGAAAGCGATGGCTGCTGACGTTGCAAGAGAGCTAGGTGTTGAAGCAGAGCAGGTATTGGTGATGTCGACCGGGATCATCGGTGAATTCCTGCCGATGGATAAACTCAAAGCGGCAGCCGTAGAAGGGGTTGGCCAGCTGGAGACCGGAGCTGAGGCGTTTCTGCGGTCCGCCAATGGAATTCTGACGACTGATCAAGGGCACAAGGTTGCTGGAACAATCGTGGAAACCAGTCAGGGGCCGATCCGTATCGCGACCATGGCTAAAGGGGCCGGAATGATTGGTCCCAATATGGCAACGATGCTGGCATCAGTTGTGACAGACGCTGGGATTTCAGAGGCAGATGCACAATCAATCTTGAAAGAGGCGGTAGATCAGAGTTTCAACTGTATTAGTGTTGAAGGGCACACGAGTACAAACGACACCGTCTTGTTGATGGCCAACGGTGCCGCGACTGACGGATTTCTTCAAGGTGAGGACTTGGGTCGGGTGCGATCAGCCGTTGTTGAGACTTTAATCACGTTGGCAAAGCAAATTCCTGCGGACGGAGAAGGTGCGGAACACCTCATTGAGGTCCGCGTCAATGGAGCGGCTTCTCGCGACGATGCTAAGCAAATTGCTGAGACAATCGCTGGGAGCAATTTAGTGAAGACTTGTGTGACGGGAAATGATCCCAATTGGGGGCGGATTGCGTCAGCCGCTGGGTACGCGGGGGTTCCTTTTGCGGTCTCTGGTTTTCGTTTGTTTTTGAATGAAATGCTGTTGTTCGAAGGGGGAGAACCCTGCGAGTTTAGCGCGAAAACAGTATCTGAATCGATGGCTAATGGCGATACCGTCAAGATTCGTGTCGAACTGCAGGAAGGATCAGAGTCCGCTTGTATTTGGACAAGTGACTTGACCACAGCGTATGTTGTTTTTAATTCGGATTACCACACTTAGTTAACTTTGGTTGAACAAATCCAGTTCTAGTGTTGTCGAAAAATCCAACGTGGGATAAATTGACAACGACGAAACAGAAGTCGCCGAAAGGCGATATGTTTGAGATAAGCAAATCTAAGCAAAATCAGCGATATTCTAGGAGTGATCAATGGCGACCGTATTGGATATGCCAGAAACAAGCGAAGAAGTTCAGGTGGTTGAAGAGTTCCCCGTTCTTACGGAGACTGTAGTTGCCAATCCATTGGAAAGTGCACCAGTCGCCGAGGCGGAAGACGAAGACGAGGGATTAGATTTCGATGATTTCGACGAAGACGATTTCGATGATGAGTTCGACGACGATTTCGAAGAAGAAGCCGAAGACGAATATGATGTTGTCGAGGAATTTGAAGATGACTTTGTCTTTGTGGACCCGGCTGAGAAAAAGAAAAACGAGGAATCTGAACAATCCACAGATGATGGCGGGGATCAGGAAATGGAATCAGACGACAAATAGTGTTTGATCCTATCGTCTTCCTTTTCGCACACACGCCGCATCACAAGTTCCCTCGATTCTATGTTTGAACCCTTACCAACTAACCCCAGTTTTCCGTCTCTCGAAGGCGAAATTTTAACCCGCTGGAAAGAGACAGCGGTCTATGAAAAGTCTTTGGCTAAACGGGCCGATGCGGAAAGGTTCGTATTCTACGAGGGTCCGCCTACAGCGAACGGCATGCCGCATCCAGGGCATTGCTTAACGCGGTCGATCAAAGATCTGTTTCCCCGCTATAAAACTATGCAGGGATTTCTCTGTGAACGTAAGGCTGGTTGGGATACGCATGGCCTGCCTGTCGAGGTGGAAGTTTGTAAAGAACTGGGTATCCACTCCAAAGAAGAAATTGAAGAATATGGAGTAGAGCCATTCATCCATCGTTGCCAGGAAAGCGTCTGGCGTTATATGCAGGAATGGGAAGCCTTGACGGAACGTCTGGGATTCTGGGTGAATTTGGACGATGCCTACGTCACCTATCATCAATCGTTCGTTGAGAGTGTTTGGTGGTCGCTCAAAAATCTTTTCGACCGTGGCTTGCTGTATCGCGGTCATAAGATTGTCTGGTGGTGGGCACAAGGTGGCACCGCGCTCAGCGCCGGTGAGGTAGGGCAGGGATACCGGGAAGTCGCCGATCCTAGTGTGTTCGTTGAATTTCCATTGGTAGGTAGCGAACAGGAGTCGCTATTGGTTTGGACGACGACCCCATGGACGCTTCCCAGTAATCAGTTTGCTGCCGTCCACGAAGAATTAACATACGCCAAAGTACGCGATAGTGAGACGGGAAGAATTCTGATTGTTGCAGAGTCGTTGGTTGAGAAGCTTGCCGGGCAATTCAAGAGAGAGTTGACGGTAGAGTCCACCTGCCCAGGGTCGGATTTGGTTGGAATGGAATATGAACCACCATTCGATTATTTCTATAAGTCACAGGGGCAGGATGTTGGTGCGTTATTAGATGGCGGTGACCAGAAATTGCAGTGGCGCGTAGTCGCCGCAGATTTTGTCACAACCGATAGTGGTACGGGCTTGGTTCATATGGCTCCGGCGTTCGGAGAGGCTGATTATGACGTGCTGGTCGAGGAGCAGCAGCGTTTTGTAGAAGGCCAAGGGCCGCAGCTGATCTGTGCTGTTGGTCCGGATGGTAAATTTACCGAAGTAGCCGGTAGTTATGCCGGTCGTTGGGTCAAAGAAGCTGACAAAGACATCAGTCGCGAGTTACGTGAAAAAGAGCGTTTGGTGTTGCTCGACCAATATTTACACGATTATCCGTTTTGCTGGCGAGCAGATGATGATCCGCTGATTCAGTATCCCAGAGAGAGCTGGTTTATTCGGACCACCGACTTTAAAGACGATATGCTAGCCAACAATCAGCAGATTAATTGGCTCCCGGAACATATCAAAGACGGCCGATTTGGAAACTTCCTCGAATCAAACGTCGATTGGGCGTTATCCCGAGAACGATTTTGGGGAACGCCGCTTCCAGTTTGGGTATGCAGTGAGACCGGGAAGATGGAGGCCATTGGGGCATACCAGGAACTGTTGGAAAAAGATGGCGTGGAGGGGCTGGATGTTTGGGAGCGCGCCAAGCAAGAGAATCCAGATCTGTCCGAACACTTAAAGGTACACAAGCCTTATATCGATGCCATTACGTATCGGTCGCCCTTTGCCGAGGGTGGGCGAATGCAGCGTGTCTCTGAGGTGATCGACTGTTGGTATGACTCGGGCGCGATGCCTTTCGCGCAATGGGGTTACCCGCATCAAAATAAGACTGAGTTTGAACAACAATTTCCGGCTGATTTCATTAGTGAAGCCTTAGATCAAACACGCGGATGGTTTTATAGCCAGTTGGCCATCAGCACCATGTTGTTTGGTGAAAATGGGGCAGAGAGCCAACAACGCTCAGGCTATCCCCACCCATATCGGAATTGCATTGTCCTGGGATTGATGCTGGGTGAAGACGGTAGGAAAATGTCCAAAAGCAAGCGGAATTATCGTGAGCCGAATGAGATTTTCGATAAGTACGGTGCCGATGCATTACGTTGGTACTTCTTTGCAAATCAGGCTCCATGGACGCCGATTCGCTACAAAGAACAATCGATTAAGGAAAGTATCCCAGAATTCCTGTTAAGGCTCTGGAACGTATTTAGCTTCTTTACGATCTATGCAAATATTGATGGTTTTGAACCGGAACTACGACTGTCAGGCAATGCAGGTGAATTGAATGCCGCGGACCTGGCCGAAGCAGAAGGCTATCGGCCTGTCGCTGAACGTGGAGAGCTTGATCGGTGGGTTTTATCTGAGTTGCACAGTACCATTGGGAATGTTGTTACTCGTATGGACGACTATGACAATTATGCTGCTGCATTAGCGTTGAATGACTTTGTAGATGCACTCAGTAATTGGTATGTTCGTCGTAGTCGGGATCGCTTCTGGGCCGCCGATAAGGTAAGCCCAGAGAAATTAGATGCCTATTGGACTCTTTATGAGTGTCTCACAACGTTAACCAAGGCAATTGCACCGTTTGTGCCTTTCTTAAGCGACTATATGTGGCAGGCACTCGCAGGTGTGTTCGGTGAACGTGCTCCTGAAAGCGTGCATCTTTGTGATTATCCAAAATCCGAAGAGAGCCTGATCGATGCAGGGTTATCAAGTCGGATGGCCACGTTGCGTGAGATCGCTAGCCTGGGCCGTAGTGCCCGAATGAACGAAAAGCTCAAAGTCAGACAGCCTCTACAAAAGGTTGAAGTGGTATTGGCGGATGACGCGAGTAAAGATTGGCTTGAATCACATGATGCGTTATTGCGTGAAGAGTTAAATGTGAAGCAAATTGACTACGTCACGGATGCCGATGAGTACATCGATTATCTGATTCAACCTAATTTTAAACGACTAGGTCCTCGAGTGGGTAAGTTGATACCACAGGTGAAATCTGTTTTGGGTGAGGCCAACGGCGCTGAATTATTGGCCCAACTAGAGTCGGCAGGCAAGGTCGTGATCGATGTGGCCGGGGAGCAGGTCGAGCTGGATACGGATGATATCCAGGTTCGTTTACAAGCGAAGGCCGGTTGGGCTGCTGCACAGGGTAAAAATTCGGTAGTAGTCTTAAATACGGAATTGACGGACGAGCTTATTCGAGAAGGCTACGCTCGTGATCTGATTCGGCTTATCCAGGATCGTCGTAAGGAAATGAATTGTGAGTTTACCGATCGGATTCAGGTGGCAATTGCCAGTGAATCGGACGTGTTAACAAAAACGCTAGAGGAACATGGCTCCTCGATTGCCATAGAGACTCTTGCTGAACAGGTGCAGCTTGGTGAGTTAGCCGGAGAAGGCGTCGAACGCAACGTTGGAGACGCGGACATTGTTTTGTACGTTGCCGTGACGGCCAACGAATCTGCGGAGTAGTTTAAAGATGGAGAGTCGGTTGTCGATTGCCGTTTGGATCTCAGGAGGCGGGACGACGCTGCGAAACTTGCTGGAGAAACAGCAAGCAGGCTTACTCAATCTCGAAATTTCTTTGGTGATCGCAAGCAAACCCAGTGCGGCAGGCCTTCAGTATGCAACGGCAGCCGGTATTCCCACGTTGGTTGTCAAAAAAAGTGAATACGAGACGGCGGAAGATTATAGCGAGGCGATGTTTCAACCGTGCCGCGATGCAGCAGTTGATTACGTCGTCATGGGCGGGTTTCTTAAACACGTACTAATTCCGGACGATTATGTTAACCGTGTGGTTAATATCCACCCAAGCCTCATTCCAGCGTTCTGTGGTCACGGTATGTATGGCCAGCATGTGCATCATGCCGTGATCGAATATGGCGCTAAATTGAGTGGATGCACGGTACACTTTGTGGACAATGAATTCGACCACGGGCCGATTATCCTTCAGCGAACTGTGCCGGTTCGCTCCGATGACGACGCATCTGATTTAGCCGCGCGCGTCTTCCAGGCAGAATGTGAAGCTTATCCAACTGTATTACAGTGGCTCTCTACCGGTAAAATAACTATCGAAGATCGCCAGGTCCGCATTTCATAATTCGCTTTCAGTAGGCAGACTCTCTGCCGGAATATGCCCTAAGACCGACTATTTGTCACGCAATCGCGTCTCTGTTTTGCGAGATCTTGGGTCGTAAAAAGCATCTAGAGCAGCTACAAAACCAGCAAATAACGGCTTTATGCGCAAAAGTGATCAAATACTACCAAAATATTGAGCGTATATGACCAAAACATGGTAGAACATGCGCATAATTAATCATATAGATGACCGAAATGTCTCGGTTGGCGGCGAAGATCGTCGTTGTTGGTAACTTGTTGCCTTAACCTGGCTGTGAACCATGGGCACTGAAGAACGAAGAAATCGATTATTAGAGTTAATTCGGCAGGATGGGTTCTCCACTTTGCCTAATTTAGCGAATTTGTTAAAAGTTTCCGGTTCGACCGTAAGGCGTGATCTAGGTTATCTGGAGAGGTTAGGAAATGTAAAGCGGACGCACGGAGGTGTGTTCTATACAGGTCCCAGCCCCAAACTAGCCCACTTTGACCATCGACAGCAGGTCCAATTCGGTCGCAAGCAAGCGATCGCGCGACTAGCCGCTTCGCTGATCGAGGATGGCGAGACACTTTTACTTGATGGTGGTAGCACGACCTATGAGCTGGCCAGCTTACTGATCGGACGTCCACTTCAGGTTGTTACTAATTCACTGCCGGTTGCAACACTCTTCACCTCTGGGGATGGTTCCGACCTGGTTTTAATTGGTGGCTATGTACATGGTCGCACCGGTGTTTCGGTGGGTCCCTATGCGAATTTAATGCTGGCTGAGCTTAATGTTCAACGGGCGATTATTAGTGTGGCGGGGATCACCGAAAGAGGGGTGTTCAACAGTAATTTGTTGCTGGTGGAGACTGAGCGAGCCATGTGCGAAGCAGCAGACACGGTGATGGTCGTTGCTGACAGCACTAAGTTCGGGCGTTCGAGCCTGGCATTGATGTGCGAATTGGAGAAACTCGATTCAATCGTGATTGATGACGGTATCTCCGACGAATGGATCAAGAGACTGGAAGAAGCGGGTGTCAAAGTGCATATCGCATCTACAGATAAAATGACAGAACTAAAAGGCAGGAATTAGATTGTGAGTGCGGAAATCGTATCAAATCCTACATCCTTAACAGGCGACCTCGACCACAAACTGGATCGTAGCGTGGTTGAGCAGATTGTGCGTCAATTGGTCAGTAATAACGGAACAATGGATCCGATCGCAGCGCAGCAGTCCACGCAATTGTCGACGGCCGACGGTCTGACTCCCTATCACAACGGTCAACCCGATTTAATCGTGAATGTCTCGGCGCGACATATTCACCTGTCCGATCGGGATGTCGAGATTCTGTTTGGGCCGGGCCATACTCTGACACCGATGAAATGGCTTTATCAGGATGGGTACTATGCCGCGGAAGAGACCCTGATGGTGGTCGGCCCGCGAAAACGGATGTTGCCCAACGTGCGTGTCTTGGGACCAACGCGGTCGGCGAGTCAGGTGGAGTTGGCTTATACCGATGCTGTCCAACTCGGGCTGGATATCCCTGTTCGTCACAGTGGAGATATTGCTGGTACGCCGGGTTGTGTCTTAGTGGGACCGGCAGGGGTAGTGCACTTGGATGAGGGAGTCATTCGGGCTGCTCGTCACGTGCATATGAATACGGCCGACCTTTCGTACTACGGTGTGGAAGACGGCGAAATGATGGACCTGCGGATTGAATCACCAGCTTGCTCGATGATCCTCGAAGACCTCAAGGTACGAGCGGACGATGCAGTGAAGCTGGAAGTACATATCGATACAGACGAAGGAAACGCCTGCAATTTAGCCGCCGCGTCCGGATTCGAATTAATGAAGAAACAACCGTGTGCCTGTCAGAACCACTGATTGGCCACAGATGTGAGAGAAGAGATTCTGAGAAATCAGGAGAAACGTAGATTGTTTTTGGAAGTCCGGTTTTTCACGGCTTATTGGAGCTGACCGGTTTCCGCGTCACTTTTACTTGGAGAGTAAGAAATGGCAACTGCTATGGAAGCGTTGGGCATGATCGAAGTAAAGGGCTTTGTAGCCCTGGTCGAAGCATCCGACGCAATGATGAAAGCAGCCAATGTTGATTTCCTTGGTTGGGATAAAGTTGGCTCTGGTTTAGTGAGCACATTCGTCACTGGCGATGTTGCTGCAGTAAAAGCCGCTACCGATGCCGGTGCGAATGCTGCAGGACGAGTTGGTGAAGTCGTAAGTGTTCAGGTTATTCCTCGTCCACATGCTGATGTTTCAAAGGTTATTAAACAACCTGCGAAAAAATCTGCTAAGAGCTCCTAGAGTTGGGCGAATCAGAGATTCTAAAACCTTATTCAAATTGAAGGAAACTTAACAATGCAAAGTGCAATTGGTTTAGTAGAAACTCGTGGCTTAATCGGGCTTGTCGAAGCGACAGACGCGATGAGCAAAGCTGCGAACGTTGAAGTTGTAAAGCGAGTGGATATCGGTGGTGGTCTTGTGACGACAATCGTTTCTGGCGATGTAGGTAGCGTGCGTGCGGCTGTAGAAGCTGGCTCAGGTGCTGCAAGTCAGATAGGTGAACTGATCTCCAGTCATGTCATTCCTCGTCCTGCTGAGGGACTGTCCGGAGCGTTCTTTAGCTAGACGCAATGACACTAGAGGAACGAAGGAAAGGATTCACAAAATGAAGATCTTAGTAGCCAATCTCGGTTCAACCAGTTTTAAGTATCGTCTATTCGACATGGACACTGAGGAGCAACTTGCTCGTGGTGGTGTCGAGAGGATCGGTGCAGAACAAAGCGAATGTTTTGTTGAAATTGGTGACAAGCGAAGCGAGCTAGTTCTTCAGGTGCCGGATCATAGTGTGGCTGTCAGGCAGTGCCTGGATCAGCTAACCGACTCGGAACATGGATGTATTGCCGATGCAAGTGAAGTTGCAGCAATTGGATTTAAAGCAGTCCACGGCGGCCGTTACAGCGGTGTTCAAAAAGTGACGCATGAAGTGCTTGATGCAATGGAGGAGATGAGCGGTGTTGCACCAGCTCATAATCCTCCTTACATCAGCGCTATGCGGCAGCTTGCCGATAAATTGCCGGAAATCCCATTAGTTGCGGCTTTCGAAACAGGATATCACCAAACGATCCCCGCTCGGAACAAAAACTATGCAATCCCGCGTGAGTGGGCGGAAGAGTTTCATGTGAAGAAATGGGGATTTCACGGAGCGAGTCATCGCTACATCGCTGGAAGAATGGCCGAAATTCTTGGTCGTGACAACCTGCGAGTGATTTCCTGTCACCTGGGTGGATCAAGCAGCCTTTGCGCAAGTCGTGACGGGCAAAGCGTGGCCACCACGATGGGTATGAGCCCTCAGTCGGGCTTGCCTCATAACAATCGGGTGGGTGATTTCGATCCATTTGCATTACCGGTGATTATGGAAAAAACAGGTCTGACTCTCTCGGAAGTACTTGAGCGGCTTGCCAGCCATAGTGGACTGGCAGGAGTAAGTGGTACGAGTGGAGATTGCCGTGACCTGGAGAACGCTGCTGCAGTAGGATCCGAAGATGCGCAATTGGGACTGGATATTTTTATCTCAGAAACGAGACGCCATCTTGGAGGCTTATTAGTGGAGTTAGGTGGTGCAGATGCCATCGTCTTTACCGGCGGAATTGGCGAAAACGGGCGTGAAGTGCGTCAAGCGGTTTGTTCCGATCTGTCAACGTTAGGCATTGAGCTGTGTGACACGGCCAACGGCAACGCTGACGGTGAAGCCAGGATCAGCAGTGAAGCGAGTGCTTGCGAGATTTGGGTCGTTCCGACGAACGAAGAGATTGTCGTGGCACGTCAAACGCAATCATTATTGGAAGGTAATTAGATGTTTGTAGCCAGAGTTACAGGTTCTGTTGTGGCCACCCAAAAGGTGGAATCCATGGTGGGACATAAGCTACTCGTTGTCGAGCCTTATCGGCTGGAAGCGAAGAAACGCGAAAGTCTGACAACAACCGGTCGGACCTTTGTGGCTGTCGATACACTTGGTGCCGGCGTGGACGATTTTGTGTTGTTGACGCAGGGTTCTAGTGCTCGCATGACCGAGGGCACAAGCAAACTTCCAATTGATGCAGTGGTGGTCGGAATCGTTGACCAGGTTCACGTCGACAACGGTTGTGTGTATCGACGAGAAAGTGGTGAATAGGTCCGTCTTTGAGAAACGTTTAACTGCAAGTGAGTAATGAAATGCAAATCAGTGAAACCCTAATACGCGATGTGGTCAGCCAGGTGCTGGCCGAAGTAGGCCGAGCCCCGGTTATTTCGGGTGGTAGTTTGGTTGGACGGCATGGTGTATTCCATGATGCGAATGAAGCCGTCCAGGCAGCGCGAGCATCGTTTGAACAGCTGCAGACGATGACCATCGAGGATCGTAAGAAGATCATCGGTCACATCCGCCGGATTTCCATCGAGCAATGTGTAGAGCTTGGCACGATGGAGATGAATGAAACGCAAATTGGACGCCTGGAACATAAAATCGATAAGCTCAAAACGCTTGGAATGTTATCACCAGGGGTTGAGTTTATGCGGAGTGAAGTGTTTTCCGGTGATCATGGATTGGCCGTGGTGGAACACGCACCGTTTGGCGTGATCGGAGCGATTACTCCTGTAACTCATTCATTGCCTACCATCACCGGAAATGCAGTGAGTATGATCGCGGCAGGTAATACGGTCGTTGTCAATCCTCATCCCAGCGGGAAGAAAGTGGCAGCCGAAGGAGTCCGTCGGTTCAATAAAGCAATTTATGAAGATTTGGGGATTGATAACCTGATCTGCGTCATGGCCGAGCCAACACTGGAGACAGCTGATATTATTTTCAAGCACCGTGATGTTGCTCTGATTTGTGTCACCGGCGGCCCAGCAGTCGCTCGGGCTGCACTTAATAGTGGCAAGCGAGCGGTTGTTGCCGGACCGGGAAATCCTCCAGTGGTGGTGGATGAAACGGCGGACTTGGATCGAGCCGCGCGTTCGATTATCCAGGGAGCAGCGTTTGATAATAACTTACTTTGTATCGCAGAGAAGGAAGTATTCGTTGTTAATTCGGTATTCGACCAAATGATGGATGCGATGGCTCGTGCTGGTGCGGCACGGCTAAACGGATCGCAGGTAGATCAGTTGACAGCCAAGGCAATCGTTCAGGTCGGTGATGACAACCATGATGCTCCGTCTAAAGATTATTTGGGAAAAGATGCATCCGTGCTTGCTCAGGCAGCTGGCTTAAGTGTCGCCGCTGACACGGAACTCTTGTTCGGCGAAACAGATCAGCACCATCCTTTTGTCACCGTGGAACAGATGATGCCATTCGTGCCATTCGTGCGAGTACGCGATGTGGATGAGGGTATCGCCATGGCAAAACATTACGAACATGGCTTTCGGCATACGGCCATCATTCATTCGAACAATGTTACGAATATGACCAAGATGGCCAAAGCATTGGATACCACCATCTTCGTGAAGAATGGGCCTTGCATGGCAGGGTTGGGCCTGGGAGGCGAAGGTTATCTTTCGTTCTCAATCGCTGGTCCTACCGGGGAAGGAGTTACGACTCCCCTTACCTTTACGAGGGAACGCAGATGCTCTCTCATCGACAACTTACATGTGTTGGGACGATAGGGGCAAACAGCATGCAAGTGGCCAGTGTAATAGGGACAGCCGTATCAACCATCAAACATCAGTCCATGGTGGGATCGAAATTGTTGGTAGTGCAGCCTTACCTCACCGACGGAAAAACGCCAGATGGCTTCCCGCTGTTGGCATTGGATACCGTAGGCGCCGGAAAAGGAGACACTGTGATTATTACTTCGGACGGAAAAGCTATGCGTGAAGCACTTCAGGCAGACGCGACCCCGGCTCGGTGGTCTGTGGCAGGTATTAAGGACTAATGCTCAATCAAGATCAACTTGAAGATGTGATTAACGAAGTGGTGGACCGCATCGTTAATCAATTCGAGAAAGACAACGGATCTGCCACGCCAGGCCTTGTCTTGAACGAAAGGGTGATCACCACTGCGCAAATCCCCCAGGGGTTGAGCCAAGGTGATGAAGTGATCATCCGACCCAAGGCAGTTGTTACTCCAGCAGCAATCGATCTTTTCAAGGTTCGAGGCGTTGGGGTAAAGCGAATGCCTGTGGCGGCAACAACACCCGCTGTCATGAAAGATAAACGGCAGTTTATCGTCGTTGGCGGCGACCTGCCAGAGTCGTTAAAAGCCACACGATTGTTAGCGGAATTTCCAGAGATAGTCCAATTCGACTGTGTGGTTGAAGCAGGTCGAAATATTACCGAATTCAGTCGCCAAGGCAGTCGCACGATTGTCTTGACCGACTCACCGGAAATCGCGGTGGTCGCCATGAGTAGGCTCCCAAGTCTACGCACGGTTGAGTTCAATATTGAGCAGGGCATGGAAGCGATGGAACGACGTTGTACGTCGGTCGCTGCGAATGTGCTGGTCGTCGATCGCGAAGACGTTGGTAATTGGCGTTTGCCCGCAATCACAAAGAAGTTCTTTGAACTTCAGTATGCGGCGATTCCCGCCTGGCTCTAGTCAGGAATGAATCCAAAAACGAATCAAATAACTTAGAAACAGGAGATAGGCATGAGATTAGCGAAAGTGATCGGCACAGTAACGCTCAATCAGTGCACCCAAGAATTTGAAGGAGCCACCTTGAAAGCGGTTGTTCCAATGAATCTTGAGGAACTCCGACAAGAGAATACCGATTCCACAGACTTTTTGGTTTTGTGGGATGAGTTAGGCACGCGCAATGGTGATGTCGTCGCACTCAGTGAAGGCGGCGAAGCGGCTCAACCATTCAGACCGGCAATCAAACCGGTCGATGCCTATAACGCCGCGATATTAGACGAAATTAATCTGAGTTGAAACGCTGTTGCTATAAAGGAGAAACGTAACAATGGCAAACGTATTTAAGGTAAAGCAGGATATCTGCGACATCGGTCGTAGAATCTACAATAAGGGATTCGCCGCCGCGAATGATGGTAACATCACCGTTCGTGTTAGCGATAACGAAGTACTTTGCACTCCCACCATGCACTCGAAAGGATTTCTGACTCCGGACGATATTTGCACAATTGATATGGATGGGAATCAAACAGCAGGGCGCAAGAAACGCTCCAGCGAGGCACTGCTTCATCTCGAGATTTATAAGGCTCGTCCTGAAATCAAGAGTGTTGTTCACTGCCATCCGCCACACGCCACGGCTTTTGCGATTGCTCGGGAACCAATTCCGCAATGTGTTCTGCCGGAAGTGGAAATATTCCTAGGTGACGTACCAATTACTCGTTATGAAACACCTGGTGGAAAAGCTTTTGCCGAAACGATCTTACCGTTTGTAAACCAAACCAATGTCATCGTGTTGGCAAATCACGGAACCGTAAGCTACGGGGAAGACGTTGAGCAGGCATATTGGTGGACTGAGATCTTGGACGCTTATTGCCGAATGCTGATGCTTGCAAAAGGCTTGGGGAATATCAGCTATTTCACTGAAGATAAGCAACGCGAATTGCTTGAGCTTAAAGCAAAGCTCGGGTTTTCGGATCCGCGAAACGAAGACTACGCAGATTGTGATATGTGTGCAAACACGGTCTTCAAAGACAGTTGGGAAAACTCCGGTGTCGAACGACGTACCTTTAACGCTCCGCCCGCAATGGGAGGATTCGCAGGCTCAGCACCTGCCGTGAACAATGCTCCGGCTGCGGATCAGGAACAGTTGATCCAGATGATCACCGAACGAGTGATGTCTGCTCTGGCAAGCCAGGGAGCAAAGGCATCGGCGTAAGCTCGATTACATACAAGGAACAGAAAAATGAAAGTTAGTATTATTGGAGCCGGTGGGCTCGTCGGATCAAGTGCCGCATTTGCTTTGCAGTGCGGAGGAGTCGTTCGTGAAATCGCGTTGCTTGACGTCAATCTGGAAGCTGCTCAAGGACAGGCTTTGGATATCCTGCATGGTGGTCCGAGTACAGCCGATCAGATAATTGTGGCCGGTGGTTACGAACATGTCGCCGATAGCGATGTGATTTGCATTACAGCCGGATTGCGTCGAAAGCCTGATGAGAGCCGACTTGACCTTATCAATCGGAATACGGATCTGTTTGTTTCCATCCTCGATGAAATTAAACGCGTTGGCGTGAAACAGGATGCCATTGTCTTTGTTGTTTCGAACCCCGTAGACATTTTGACTTATGTGGCTGCGGACCGAATGGGATTGCCCAACCACCAGGTCATTGGCCTGGGTACGCAGCTTGATACCATTCGCTTTCGCAGCCTGATTGCACAACAGCTTCAGGTACCACCTACTCAGATGTCGGCCCTGATTCTTGGCGAGCATGGTGAAAGTATGGTTCCGATTTGGTCGAGTGCTACGATCGGCGGTTTGCCTTTGGATAAACATCCAGCCTGGCAACCCAATCTAGTGAATGAGTTGTTCACTAGGACCCGAGGTAGTGGTGCCGAAGTGATTCGTAAGAAAGGCGGAGCAGGGTTCGCCGTAGGTATCGCAATCCGTGATGTGATTGAATCCATTGTGTTGGACAGCCAACGCATTCTGCCGATTTCCAGCGTCCAGCAGGGTGCCTATGGTATCCGTGATGTGGCTTTGTCTGTTCCCACAATTGTTGGGCGACAGGGAGTCGTCGATCGGCTTGAAATCGAGTTGTGGCCGAAAGAAGTCCAGGGCCTGCGTAACAGTGGTAATGTACTGCGTCAGACGGTCAATACTGTGCTCGAACGCATAGGTCGTGGCTAAATAGAATACGTTTCTCCGGGCAGGGGTTAGAGCCAACTGGGTTCTGGCCCCTGCCTTTTTTTATGGATAGGAAAAGGGGATTCGTGTTATGGCCTTGGCATTTTCTCGGTGAGCGATTCTTCCCGAAAACGTGGAGTGGATTCGGCAGTGCCCAAGTGGGTGATGAATCTTCGTGCTAGTAATCCAACTTTTTCGAGGCCCTCGATGTCGATGGTTTCCGGATCGTCTTCTGGTTTGTGGTATTCCTTGTGTAATCCCGTGTGAAACATGAATCCTGGAATCTTCTGGTTAATGAAAGGCCAGTGATCGCTGTTGGCGACCATTGTCCAAACATAATCGAGCTTGATATTAATACCTTCGTTCAATTGATTCATGATTGGCTTTAAGCCGTGGACGCTTCGATGCCCTTGTAACTCAAGAGTGTCACCGTCGAGTCTACCCACCATATCGATATTCACCTTAAACACAATTCGGGAAACATCGACGGTTGGATTTTCCATCCAATGTTTTGAGCCAATTAATCCCTGTTCTTCGCTATCCCAAAAACATACTAATAACGAGCGCTTTAGCCGGTTTTTGTTCTTCGAGAAGTGCTTAACGAGTTCCAATACAGTTGCTGTACCACTGGCATTGTCATCGGCGCCGTTATGAATCGGTCCGGAGTTCCTGTTCTTTCCAAAACCGACATGATCGTAGTGAGCCCCGACTGCAATCAATTGTTTTGATAACTCAGGATCACTTCCTGAAATGATTCCAAAAATATTGCGACAGTTTGGGTATACCTTGGTGAACAATTGGAAATAGCTGCCGTCACCAGCTGGCTTGACATCATGGTCGGCAAGAATCTTCGTTATGTAATTGGCGGCAGCGTAACCGCCCGTGGACCCGGCCCGGCGTCCTTCGAAAGTGTCAGCGGCAATTGTTTCAATGTGACGAAAAGTCGCTTCACCCAGTTTTCGTTGAGCCTGCAGGTTACTCAGCAGGATGAAAACGAGTAGTACAGAGACGGTTAGTCGGTTGAGCATAGGAAGTTTTCTCGAGAAACAATTGTTGTTAGTATCCTGTGAGTGTACCGCATATGATCGTAAGGAAGTACCCATACTATGTCAGTATTCGGTTAGTTGTGGCTCCGTATTGAAACGTCTAAAATAGGCTCTTAGTTGTACACATAAACTAAGGGCGAAAGCCGATCATCTGATAGATAGAGGAAAGCATCATGGCGACGATTCAAGGGCAGGAACTTTGCTCAAAAGTAGAGGCATTTTTGGCCAGTGGCCCGCTTAAAGGCTGGGTAGGTGGTAAGGGTGTTGAAGCTGCTAGTGGCAGTACATTTACAACCCACGATCCAGGCAGTGGGGAGGTACTGGCCGAAGTGTTCAGCTTCCAAAAAGAAGACGTAGATGCAGCCGTAAATGTGGCCAATGAAGCGTTTAAGAATTCAGGCTGGGCATCAATGCCCGTGAACGAAAGAAGCGCCATCCTGCATCGCTTAGCGGATGTTGTTGAACAGCAAATCGAAACTATTTCACAAATTGAGTCGCTGGACTGCGGAAAGATTCTGGAGCAGGCTCGGGGCGATGTACAAAACTTCATCGACACAACTCGATATTTTGCTGATTTGGCATTGAATATCGAACGTCGCACCGTTCTGGCAGTTAAGAATCACGAAGCCGCCGTGGTACGACACCCCTGGGGCCCATGTGGGTTCATCATCCCATGGAACTTCCCGTTCCTGCTTTTAGGCTGGGGGATCGCGCCGGCGTTGGCGGCTGGTAACACCGTTGTGGTGAAACCTGCAGAAGATACGCCATTGTCAACACTCTACTTGGCACAGCTTGCCACGGAAGCTGGTGTGCCCGATGGCGTGATCAACATTGTTCCCGGACTTGGGGAAACCGCTGGAAAGGCTGTCTCGGAGAATCCGGACTTCTGCCGCATGTCGTTCACCGGTTCTCCAGAAGTAGGGCGATTGGTTGCTGCTGCTAGCGGTGCGAATCTCACTCCAGTGAAACTTGAACTTGGCGGCAAAGGAGCCGCGGTTGTCTTTGACGATTGTGATATGGACTTTACGACAGACGGTTTAGTCGGCGCGATCACTTTCCACACGGGTCAGGTGTGTTGCGACGCCACTCGCTGGTTAGTTCATAAGAACATCTATGACGAATTCGTGGGTAAGGTCAAAGAGAAGATGGAAGCAGTATCAATTGGTCACCCCTTAGGGGCTTCCACTCAAATGGGACCTGTGGTCAATGCGAAACAAAAGGAACGGGTGCTGGGTTATCTTGAAAAAGGTGTAGCCGGGGGTGCAGATCTTGTGCTGGAAGGTGGTGCCGCCAGCGTCGATGGATGCGACGGTGGACACTACGTTAAACCGGCTCTGTTAGCCGGTTCGCTCGACAATGTAGCCGCCGTTGAAGAAATCTTTGGACCGGTAGCCTATCTGGCTCCGTTTGAATCCGAGGAAGAAGGTATTCGTCTTGCCAATAGTACCGATTACGGGCTGGCTAATAGTGTATGGTCGCAGGATTTGGCGAAATGCCAACGAGTTGCCGAAGCGTTTGAGGCTGGAAATGGTTGGATCAATTCCCATAACGTTATTGTCCATGGCGTTCCTTACGGCGGTGTTAAGAAAAGTGGTATGGGTGGCGGAGTAGTTTCGATCGAAACGCTGTTGGATTACTATCGTAACATTTCTGTGATTCGCCCACTCTAAGCCTTTGTGTTTTTGCGAATGTGCCTAAGCCGTTGGTGTCGTCTTATTGCAAGATGATACCAACGGCGTATCACGCTTTAGTTCACGCGGTTTTCTTTTCCGTAGAAGATTTGCAAGGTAACGGCAGTGGACCTCCGGACGTCATGAGTTCGATGTAATTAAGCGTTCCTGGCTTGGACCGCTGTCAATCGAGGTTTTTATATGTCCATGGATAGAGAACCTAAGGCCCCAACGGTACGTTGCAGCGAATGTGGTGTGTTGATTAGTAAAACGGATGGCATCTGTTCAAAATGCGGTGCCGCCATCGACAATCCCTATGCAACGCCTGTAACTGATATTGTTGATCACGATTCCGGCTCAACGATCAAACCTGATTTGGGTCTACGGATTCTTTTGCCTGTAGGTAGATCTGGATATGCCATCGCATCTGGCTACTTTGGACTGTTAAGCGTGCTGATACTGCCTGGTCCGTTAGCTCTATTGTTTGGTATATTAGCCATCCGCGATATTAAACGTCATTCACATAAAACCGGGATGGGCCGAGCGATTTTTGGAATTTTATTTGGTGGGATTGCAACGCTCGTGCTGCTGCTCATTGTAGTAATGCAAATCACAAGGAGTCGTTAACTCGTGCTATCGAAGTGCAGCCAGAGTTTCCAAAGGTTAAAAAATCCCACCGGATACTTTCCCATGGAAACCTTCTTTTTTTCATCGGCAAGCCGTGGGTAGTTGCATCCGGGGCGGTCGACAGAAGCGTCGCGAATATTTCCCTTGTCTATGGTTCAATGATCGGGCCCAGACGGCACTGTCTTGCCGAGTCCACAGACCGGATAACAAATCGTGACTATTTCATTAGATGCGGGGTTGGCGGTTTGGGAATTAAAAAGATAGTTCGTCGTTCAAACGCAATTAAACGAATAGATGCGAATAGCAATTTGCTGGGCAACCCGTCAGGCAGTCAAAATAACGGAAATTCGCCTACTAATGGCCAATGGGCTTTTGATAAAATAAAGTACATTGTTTTTAATTCGCATTACAGGAAAGCGTAAACAGTCGATGGCCATACAATTAATTGACAGACGTGAAATGATGCGTATTGGCGGCCTTACATTGGGTGGTTTGGGCTTAGCCGACTTGGTAAAGGCCGCACCGGCTCCTTCAAAATTGGGAACGTCATTCGGCCGAGCCAAGAACATCATTTTCCTCTATCTGTGCGGTGGCCCTCCTCAGCACGAGACGTTTGACCCTAAACCTGACGCACCAACGGAGATCCGTGGTCCATTCAACCCGATTCAAACGAATATTCCAGGGATCCAGTTTTCCGAATTGCTGCCTCGAACAGCTGCAATGGCCGATAAGATTGCAGTCATTCGATCGATGTCGACAGACGACAATATTCATTCAAGCAGCGGCCATTGGGTTTTAACGGGTTATAAATATCAGGGGCCAAATGCTCGTACGATCCAAAAGAGTGACTGGCCATTCTACGGTTCGATTATTAAACGATACAAACCCAGCGAAACCATGCCGGGGCTTAGTTCTCTCGTTATCCCAGATTACGTACGACAAAACGAAAATGTAACCCCCGCAGGTCAATTGGGTGGTTTAATGGGTCCGCAGTGGGCGCCGGAACATTTCGTGGGCGACCCTTCTAGGCCTGACTACAAAATTGAAGGCTTTGAACCTCTTGGAATCACCCTTGATCGAATGAAAGGACGTAGATCGCTACAGGAAAAGTTGGAAGATCGTTTGCGAAATGCTGACGCGAGCAAAGCCGTCGATACACTTTCGACTTACCAACAGCAGGCATTTGAGCTAATGACGTCGGGGCAAGCCCGGAATGCGTTTAATGTTCAGGAAGAGCCGGAACACGTTCGAGACAGATATGGACGTAATCGATGGGGGCAATGTGTGCTGTTGGCCCGACGTTTAATTGAATCAGGGGTACGATTAGTCCATGTGAACTGGCCACGAGAACCTGGCGACAACGCGTCAGATAATCCGCTTTGGGATACCCACGCTCAAAATGCTGATCGACTCGAGGATGTGCTTTGTCCAATATTTGATGTTGGTTACACGGCGTTAATAGAAGATCTGGAGCAGCGTGGCTTACTCGACGAAACACTCGTTGTGGCGATCGGCGAATTTGGTCGCACGCCAAAAATCAATGCTAAAGGTGGACGTGATCACTGGGGTCCAGTCTTTAGTGCTACGCTTGCAGGCGCCGGCATCAGCGGCGGTCAGGTTTATGGAAGTTCCGATGCTCACGGAGCCTACCCGAAAACGGACAAAGTCGATCCGGGGCATCTGACTTCGACGATTTTCCATCTCGCAGGACTGGATTACCTTGGCACATTTACCGATCCTGCCGGAAGGGAGCTTGCCTTTTCGAAACAGCCTGCTTTGTTGTCATTGCTTGGTGACCAGCCGGCGACGGCTGAACGCTGCGAGTGTACTGGTGATGTTGCTCGTGTACCGGATTTTGATGAAAAAATGATGATTCGTCAGACCTCGTTTGAAGGTCGACAGGTGTTACAGCCCGCTAGTACTCCATCCCGTCCAAAGGGATGGCGGTTCATAAATACGAAAACCTTTAGTGCAGAAATTCAACAGGCAGGAACGCTTGGAAAGCTTTCAGTGGATCAGCATTTGGTCCTTAGAAGTTCCCAGGGTGATCTGCCAGGTTCTGGCTCGCTGGTTGGGCAGGAAGTTCGCAGTCCGTTTCCGGGAACTTACCGGTTGCACGCTAGTGTTATTGCGGAAGCAATTCCTGAGACGGGGCAGCAGTTTTTGGAGAAGTACTCGTGCCATCTCGTGTTCTTTGAATTCACGGAAAAGGCAAAGCAAATTGACAAGCGGAAAGTAACCGGTGAAGTAGAATTCGTGCCCGAATTCGTAACGGCTGATACGGAACAGTTTCAGGCGGTTGAGGTCACTAAGGCATTTATGGTTCCGCGAGGAAACTTCTCCTTCGGGCTTGGAATGGGAGTGGGCGTGGAGATACGTCAAAAACCAGGTACCGGCGAAGGAGTACTTGCCGGCCAATTCAAACTGCATGTCCTTAACCTCGATCTCGACTTTGTTGGGAAAGAGCGAGACCTGGATGTTGTCGTCTAAATTGAGGTTAGTGAATTTGCTAAGTGGTAGCAGATTGCGTTTAGGCGGATCCTATTCCTAGGATGCAAATTTGCTTCTCGACGCCCACGAGGGGCATAGGGCCATCAGGCAATAGCTACGGGGCTAATTAAATTAAACGCCAGGTGTCTTTGCGTGTGCCTGCTGCGGGAAGTCGAAAGTCAGGACGAGCGGATCGGAACCGGTGTTTTCAACTTCCACTCCACCGGCTGCTAAGGCCGCCTGAGTTATAAAACCGATTTCGGGATAAATTTTTCCCAACATCATATCTTGGTGGTAATTAATCTCTAGCTTGCCAACACGTCCGGTTCCACCATTGGTGTGGAATAGGGTAGGGCATTCCGGACGGAAGATTGTTTTAGCACCTGGCTCGACGGTGAGTCGTAGTATGGAGCATTTTTGGTCACCAAGAAAGTCTCCATATACAATCCACTTTGCATTGACGCCGTTGTCGGTGAACTCTTCCGCAACGATGGCTGGTCGTGCGTTCTTCTGGACAAAATCCGGATCCTGATTCGCAGCAAAATCAAACTTTTCTACAAGGTAGTCCCAGTCTTCGTGGCGGTCTTTGGGATAGTCTTCTTCTCGACAGGCATAAAATGCATCGGCAGCACCAATACGCCCGTCCAGTGTAAGGTCTTCCGCCAAAAAGTGTTCATCCATCGTGACGTGGAGTTCATGAGTGCAAAGATCAGTGGGGGAATGTAAAACGCCGTTCGGCATCACAAAACCGTTATCAAGTTGCATCATTACGTGGGGCGCGAGGTGCCGGATTCCGTTGTATTCTCCCTGGCCGAACCGTTTCATGCAGTCAAGGAATTGATCTTTAGTGACAAATGAGTATAGCCCCATCGCTGTCGTATGGTAATGTGAGGCACTGACGCCGGGGTTGTCAAACGAGTTGATGTCGTAGACTTCCCATTTGGTCCAGTGGAGGTGATCGGGAATAGGGTTAAGGTTGTCGAACTTTTTCGAAACAATTGGCCAGGTTGCCTTGCCAAATAACGACTTTGAAAACTCCGTAACCTTTTCCCCCATCACGGCGTTGGGATTGCTGGCGATTAGATCCTGCAGGGAGATAACTTGTCCATTCGGAGTCAAAACGTGAGATTCACCTTCTCGAAAGGGAGCCTTCTGTGTACGTGAGTCGATAACGCCAGTGACGATCGGTACGGTGCAGCCCATCCATAGTTCATCGAGTCCTGTTCCGTTCATGTAATCAGGGTAGTAGGATTCCTCGTGAAGACGCAGGCGTCTCCCAGGTGTACAGAAAGTCCGTCCGGCGTACCGATGGATTAGCTGCAACACGCCCCCATTGGCGTTCAGGCATTCATCCAGAATTGAGTCAGCTCCGCCGCTTCCGTCGATTACATCGTGTTCTGGGTATTCGTGGAGTTTATCGGAGAGAATTGACGCCGGATTTGTCATAGTTGATTCACCTCAATGTGAGTTAGACGAAGCGATTGCTCCCAAAAGTTGGATAGCCCTTGGATGGAAATCTGGTAGGGACAGCCCAGCGAATATGGCAGTAAAGCGATTCGTTGAATTCTGTCGCGAATTTGGAGTTTAGCAAAAAGAAAGACACATGGGAATAACCAACAGGTGACAGTCTGAAGAAGTTCGAACGTTACCGAAACTCCCCAACGAATTACTTGAAAGACGGGAAGATCGCGGAGTTCGGCGGGGTGCCTTGGTAGCGAATAACTCCGTAAGGCAACATGGCGAACGGGTGAGGGTCATTGCGATAGAATTTCCCAGTTCCTTCCACGCGAAGGATACCAGGACGATTTGCATGATCCACAAAACCTAATTATCTACGGTATGAATGAGCTTCCTCCAATAGTGGGGATTCGCCAGAAACAGGGCGGAATTGATCGGCACTTTCAACAATAATGACCCCAACGATGAAGAGAACGAAGGTAGTTCACTATTGGAATCATTTGTACATATTCATTGTCTGTCTGATTTGTGTCCTTTGGCATTATTTAGTCTTAGCCTCGGCGAGCCATTTAACTACTGTCGGAATTAAGTGGTGTAGGCCATCGGTCAGTTCCGGATGAGCGCTAAAACAGAAGACTTTGCCTTTTCCGTACTCGCCTCGAACGGCGGCAGAAGTGCCTTTCATAATGCCACTTGGCGCTCCATTTTTCGCAATTTCCGATGCGTAAATGGCGAGGCTTTCGTAATTAGGAGTTTTTGGGTCATCCCACTCACGTCGGACAAGTAGCGGGCCCTGCCCATAGTAAATGTCCAACGTAGAGTCCTTCGCTCGAAATAGCTTTTGACCTGATGGTGAGAGAGTGACTTGGACCATGCCGGTTCCACGTGCCCAGTGTTTTCGGTCCAGAACTTTGGCATCGATCAGGTTCAGTGACCATGTATAGTCATTGGTGGCAAGATAAGCACCTGCACAGACCCCCAGGAACCCGCCTCCCTGTTCGACATATTCCCTGATCTTCTTTCGGCCTTCTTCGCCGAGATCATTACCTTGCTTACTGCCGCTGCCGCCAGGATGGATCAACACATCTACGGAGGAAAGTTCGCCATCCAGAATTTCCTCGGTCGTGATTCGCCTAAGTGCGACCGCAGTGCCATTAGTGTGGGAGAGTGATTTGACTAGTTGTGTTTGGCTCTTGCCTACCCCTGCTCCTTCAAAAACCGCGACGCGAATGGGATTGGCGAAGCAATCGACTGACCATCCTATGAGAAACAGAGTTATAAGGATACGCATGGTCTACCTCATGGGACGACAGTCTGGCGAGATGTTAGTTCTAAACATTATAAGCAAAGCTGCAGAGTTCTGTATCGGCATGATTGTCTGGTCGTTGCCAAAAGCAATTAACGCGAGGTGGAACTACGGCTATTAATATATTCTGTCTTACATCAAGGAAGTTTGAACCGAATCTCAGAATTTGGTGAATGCGAGAGAGAGGTAACGAAACAGATAGGGAAAAACATGCCTATGGGCACTGTGGTAGTGATGTCAGTAATAATATTAATGCGTTGCCTCAGGAGGCACTTGATATATTTCTTCGAATTGCTGTTCATGTCAGAGAATATGCGCTATTAGCAAAGGCGGAACAAAAGGCGCGACTAAGGTTTCCGCATACATCTTTTTATTGGTTTGCTGGTGGAACCCTGGCTTGCAAGAATGAACGGCATTTTCAGGCGATTACCTTTTTCGCACGGGCAGTGGAATTGTCCCCGACAAAACCTCCCTACCGCCTGGCATTGGCTCGTGCATTATTAAAGCTAAAGCGGGAAACCCAGGCTATAAGAGTGCTGGATGAGCTTGACCTTAATGCAATAACATGCATTGCAGATATAATGCTAATGAAAAATGTTTACAGTGAAATTGGTTATAGAGAAGGGATTGAAAATTGCTGCAGTGAATTAACACGGCGTTATTTTCAAAAGAATAAAAGTTAAATAAATGTGCACCGTATACCTTAGTATTTCGCCCCGGAGCCAACTTGGCACTTTCATAGTTAGCCTTTTTGTGGTTTTCTTTTCGTCGTCGTTAGTAGTTGCCGAAACTGGATGGTTTAGTTTTCAGAATGGTGGCTTGAATACAAGCGCGAAAGCAATGGAAGTTAAACAGACCGTTCAACTCGAGAAAAAGTGGTCAATTGAACTCGAAGGATACGGGCAGTCCAGTCCTGTAGTTTGGCGTAACGCGATATATACCACAGCAGTTCGGGGTGATAATAAGGAGAATTGTATCGTTGCAGCGCATGATTTGGTGAGCGGCAAAGAGAAATGGAGTTTGACATTTAAGAATCCTGCACCGCGGGAAAGCACATATTACGTTAGTAAAGCAGCTCCGACGCCAGTTGTGGACTCACACGGTATCGTATGTTTGTTTGAAGGTGGTTTGTTGGTCTCTGTCTCGCATGATGGAAAGGTTACGTGGCGACGAGACCTGCTCGACGAATTCGGCGAGCTGAATTCCAATCATGGCCTGTCGTCTTCGCTGGAACATAACGATGAATCAGTGTTTGTATGGATTGAGAGAAAAGAATCCCCTTACATCATCAGCGTAAATAAGAAGTCTGGAAAAGATAACTGGAAAGCGTCAGGGGTTGGCGGTACATCCTGGGCAACACCTCGTTTGTTAAATGTGGGCGAGTCTCAGCACTTATTGTTGAGTGGAAGCGGGCACATTATTGGTTTGGATCCATCGACAGGTAAAAGGTTATGGGATTTTACGGGTATCGATGGAAATACGGTTCCTACGCCAATGCCTTTGCGAGACGGCGAGTTTTTGATCGGGGCTACGACAGGTAGAGGTGAAGGCGGTGGTGGAAATCCAGCAGCCTTCAATGGTGTCATCAAAGTCGGTTTAGTAGACGATCGGTGGTCGGCGGATTACCTCTGGCGTTGTGAGAAAGCGACGTCTTCTTTTGGTTCGCCGGTAGTAATGAACGGTTTAGCATATTTCGTAAACCGCTCGGGAGTGTTGTTCGTGGTGGATGCTAATAAAGGCCACGACGTGTATTCCCAGCGGCTTGTCTCAAGTATGTGGGCTACGCCAGTTAAGTTGGGGAATGCGTTAATCCTCCCCTTTAAGAATGGAACGCTTCAAGTAATCGCTGAAGGTAATGAATTCAATTCCCTTGGCGAAATCAAATTATGGGAGGACGGTGCCACCGAAGGACAACGAGGGTCATTCGGTGGGCCTGTTCTCTATGCAATTATCCTAATTGAAGATGCGGTCATTGCACGCCGTGGCGATCAACTAATAAATATTCAAATTAAATAACCAGGACGCTTTTTACCCACGGCCTGGCACTCGTAGAACGTGAGCTGGATCGTCCGCCTATAGAGATTTAGCTTCGCTCATAGACTATAGCAACAATAAAGTTCGGTAGCATCCGCTTTTACTTTAGTAGGTCAATTGAGCTGGCTGTGATGATAGCCTCGGCGGTGATAACGGTACGAACCGCTGATTTTAAGTTGGAATTAAGAAGGGGCACGGATCTTGAAATCCACTCGTATAACCATGGGATGCCTCCTGTGCAGAGAGCCGCTAACTCACTGGCTGTAAAGTTGCTCTATTTGTAGCTGCTCAAGTCGTGAAAAACTTGACACACTGTCAACAAACCTCAGTGCAACTCCACGCTCAAGGACACATCACGCACCCGCCATTTTACCCGAAAACCCCACGTTTTCAGACAAATTATCCCGTCTCGCCGATTGAACAAAATATCCGGTCAGGATAATATTAATCTCTCTAGGAGAGATGGCTGAGTGGTCGAAAGCGCCAGATTGCTAATTTGGTGATCAGGTCAAACTGATCCGCGGGTTCAAATCCCGCTCTCTCCGCTTAGAGCTGGTGGGACTTCGGTCCCATTAGTTCTTTACTCTGGAAAACTAGAGTATTCGAAGCTCGCGTTCTTCACTCTGACGAGCAAAGTGATCAAGGATCTTCACACTTAATCGCTAGCCTAATTATGGGCCGAGAGGTCGCTGTGCTCTCTGAAAGCCGAATACTTGAGACAAGTTTAGACGACCTTGAACAGTAAAAAACGCATCTCCTGTAGGCCGTTAATCTAGAACGTTCGCGTCGGTTCATTGTGGCGTGAGTAGCTGCATTCAAAAATAAACTAACCGGAGTCCTCAGCCTGATTAGAATCAGGTTATTACAGGTTTGAATTTGAACAACTAACCTCAAACGTCCAAGATGTACGACGTCCCGGCTTTCCTAGAGTCTCGTGATCATGAAAATAGAACCATTCTTAACGGAGCAGTTTTTCGCCGAATATGAATTTTCAGCGGAGTTTCTTCTAGCCTCTTCCGATTGTGAAACAATTTCCATCGCACAATTGTTACAAATGTCTGGCTCAACGCTCGAAGAATTGGGCGACCTCACTCTCGGTTATACCGAGTCACAGGGAGATCCCCAGCTTCGTTCTCAAATTTCTGAGAGGTATCTCAATATAAGTAGCGATGATGTCGTTGTCCTAAATTCCCCAGTCGAAGGCATTTATCTTTCCATGCAGGCCATCCTGGAACGAGGAGATGAGGTGATTGCATTACGTCCCGCCTACGATGCTCTCAATAATCTGCCCCGACATCTGTGTGGCAGTATTGTCCCCTGGAATCTTGTACCTCGGGCAACTTGTTGGGAATTAGATTTTGAGGCGTTGGAATCCCTCATAGGTCAGCAAACTCGTATGATTGTTGTTAACTTCCCCCACAATCCAACCGGGTATGTTCCCTCAAACTCTGAGTTTGAACGTTTGGTCCGATTGTCGCGCAAGCACAATCTATGGCTGTTTTGTGACGAGATCTATCGAGGCCTTGAATTCGGACCAACCATCCCATCCGCGGCAGACGTGTATGAAAAAGCGATTGTTCTTAATGGCTTGTCTAAAACGTTCGGTTTGCCAGGTTTACGTTCCGGCTGGTTGGTTATCCGTGACAAAGAACTTCGTGCTGAAATAATAAACTGGAAGCACTATACAAGCATCTGCGCCCCGACGCCCACCGAATTCTTAGCTCGGAAAGCTTTACTTATCGGGGATAGGCTAGCTGCACGCAGCAAAGCGATTATTGAGCAAAATCTTAAATTGTGCGAGGCATTCTTTGACTCGGTCCAGGATCAATTTATCTGGCGTCGTCCACAAGCTGGTTCAGTCGCGTTTGTAGAACTTGATCTCACACAGGTTGGTTTCGATTCAGCAACCTTATTCTGTCATCATCTGGCGCAGAATTTTGGAATAGTGCTATTGCCAGGTCGATGCCTTGGTTTTGAAGACAATTTTGTTCGTTTTGGCCTTGGGCGGTCCAATTTCGGCGATGCGCTGCATGCCTTTGCGAAGATCATCAAAACCTTGTGATGATTAGATATCAGGTCATAGGGCAGTAGTTTTTCAAAGCGATTGTTTTTACTGACGGCAGCTACTCTTTTAACACTGTCAATGCCCGTTAGTTTGGCGAAACACTGTGATGACCTCTCTCCCACCAGCTAGTACCTAAAGAAAAAAAGTTCTCGCTGTAGGCCTCTTGCATCAGCTTCCGGGGACGGTGGGGTGGACTCCGATTTATTCGCCTCACTTCGAAGAATGTTCTCATCATCGCTTTTCGATGTTTGCTGGACTCGTTTATGGCGAGTGCTAATGCTGTCGCTATCTAACGAAGGTCTTTAAAAGATGATTTCTTCGAATTCTTCGCTTGTCGTTTCGATCCGAAAGACAAGAATATCCGCATCAACTAACCATTTGTTTTAAGGAACTCAAAATGAAAAAAATGATTTTATGTCTAGCAGTCTTCTGCCTCACCATTGCTCAAGTCAACGCGGCAGAAAAAGCTTCGAAGAATATTGTAGAAACGGCTGTTGCAGCCGGTAGCTTTAATACTTTGGCCGCCGCTTTGAAGGCCGGAGGCCTCGTAGATGCATTAAGTTCGGAAGGTCCGTTTACTGTATTTGCCCCAACTGATGAGGCGTTTGCCAAACTCCCCGACGGCACCTTGGAAGATTTATTGAAGCCTGAGAATAAGGCGAAATTAGTTTCGATCCTCAAGTACCATGTCGTATCTGGTGCAGTTCCCGCTTCGAAGGTGGTCAAGATTAAGGAAGCCAAGACGATTGGTGGAAAATCTGTCACAGTCAAAGCAGGTAAGTCTGTTCACATCAATAAGGCAAAGGTCATAAAGGCCGACATCCATACTAGCAACGGAATTATTCATGTCGTTGACACTGTATTAATTCCTTAGCATGTTTTGGCATCTCCGCAACTGTATGTTGGCGTGCGGAGATGCCTCTTTTCTTAGGGAAGAATCATGATTAAGAAAAACGATTCACAGACGCTATTTGAACACTTACGTCGCCACGGTACTGCAGACTCTTACGCGCCTGAGTCGCATCCTAATCCGACAAATGCTGCACCTGGCAGTAGTCAAAAAATTGAAGTGTTAATTAAACGGCTTGAGCTTGGTCAGGACTTGTGGAACGACATGGACCGTGATGACTATGAAGGTCTCGTTGCACCAATCAACCCGCGGAAGAAATAATTAAGGGTAGCACTTATGGCTTCTTCAACTCCTGAACCAAGCAAAAAGACTTCAGTTACGCTGAAATTGGCTGGGATTTACAACCTAGTATTCGGTTGTTTCGTAATTGTATTCCCCGGAGTTGCTTTCCAATTATCCGGTATGCCAACGCCTCTGTATCCGGAGATTTGGCAATGCGTAGGCATGATTGTTGGCGTCTATGGAATCGGCTACTTAATTGCCTCAAAGGATCCCGACCGCCATTGGCCTATCGTCTTCGTTGGCCTCCTCGGGAAGGTGTTAGGCCCGATAGGGTTCCTAACCTCCCCTTTGCCATGGTCATTCGGCATTCTTATATTTTTCAACGATTTAGTATGGTGGATTCCCTTCTCTAGAATTTTACTGATGGCTGGGCGGCGTGCTAATCTGACAGAGAGCCCCGGTGAGATTCGATTCCATGAAGTCGTGGCTTCTGCTCAATCTGTGCGTGGTAGAACTATGACAGAACTTTCTTGGACACAGCCCACGCTGTTTATTTTCCTACGACATTTCGGTTGTGAATTTTGTCGTGAGACACTTCGCTCCCTCAATGAACATCGGAGGCAGATTGAGAGTCTTGGCCTTTCAATTGCTATCGTTCACATGGGGGAGGAGTCGGTAGGAGGCAATCATTTAGAGAAATACGGCCTTCAGACACTTGAAGTATTTAGTGATCCGAGCTGCGATCTTTATAGGGCATGTAACATTGGTCGGGCGTCCTATAAGGATTTGCTGACTTGGAGGACGTTGCGTAAGGTAGTGTCGCGTATTTTGACGCAGCCATTCAGACTGCGCAGAATCGAAGGTGATGCCTTCCGATTATCCGGTGCGATCGTAATTCATCAGGGCAAGGTCGTTGGAGAAGTCAGGCCCCGCGTTCCATCGGACCGTTTGGAGTTTCTGTCATTGGCGAAAGAGCACGGTTTGAGTCGGGAGATAGATCATGCGGTTTCCCTATTTCCAGAACTAGTCGCTAGTTAGTCCGAATGTTGATGAAACGAGAATGAACTGGATGGCATTAGTCCTGCAGTTCAATTAACATGCTACGATGAACGTTTGCGACAAGAAGCTGCGAAACAAACTCCGTTAAAAGATATTCCGAGCGTTGAAAATCTATGAATACTGAAATTGCTAACAAATACGACGCGTTACTGTTCGTTTCTTTTGGTGGACCGGAAGGTCGCGATGATGTCTTGCCTTTTTTAGAAAACGTGCTCCGGGGGAAACCTGTCCCGCGAGCCAGAATGCTTGAGGTTGCAGAGCATTATTACCATTTTGATGGTGTTAGTCCGATCAATCAGCAAAATCGAGATCTAATAGAAGCCTTGGAACAGGAACTGGAGGCTCAGGATATTCAACTCCCCGTTTACTGGGGAAATCGCAACTGGCATCCGATGCTTGCTGACACGATGGCAAAGATGAAAGAGGATGGCGTAAGGCGAGTGCTTGTATTTCTTACATCGGCTTATAGTTCTTATTCAGGGTGTAGGCAGTATCGCGAAAATATCCAAGAGGCAAGTGCTTTAATTGATCCGTTATTGGAGTTCGACAAGTTGCGGGTGTTTTATAATCACCCAGGCTTCGTTAATACAATCGCTGATCTACTGACAGAATCCCTAAAATCATTTGACGATTCTGCTCGTGATAAGGCGACTATACTTTTCACGGCCCATAGTATTCCAGACGGCATGGCTGCGAATTGTTCTTACGCCGCACAACTGGAAAATACTGCTGAGCTGATCATGGAGAAGATGGCAGGAAACCCCTGGCATCTGGTGTATCAGAGTCGCAGTGGTCCACCATCGCAACCTTGGCTAGAGCCCGATGTATGCGACTTTATCGAATCATTAAAAGCAACGCAAAACCCGAGTCATATAGCAGTCGTACCCATCGGATTTATTTCCGACCACATGGAGGTGTTATTCGACTTAGATACGGAAGCGGCCCAAGTCTGTGATAGTCTAGGCATCAATATGGTCAGGGTTCCGACTGTTGGGACCGATCCCAGATTTGTAAGGATGATAGTCGAGCTTATAAAAGAACGTACTTTTGGGGTTGAGAAACAATCGTTAGGTGATCGCGGCCCTAGTCATGATGTTTGCCCGGTCGATTGTTGTCTTTACGCTCCAAAGAGACCGCCTATGGCTGGGCGTCCGGTGGCTGACTAAGGTCTCTCGCAAAGTACATGAGCTTGAAAAGACCGATTGCGAAGACGAGCACCAGAAATATTTCAGCCGCAAGTGCCATCAACATTGAAATTACGAATGGTAGATCTAGCCGGATTAACGAGACTTCGTATGCATAATTCGGGAGCCATGCAAAGAGATGTGGAAGGAATAGAAGAATTGTGATCCGCCGAAGCCTTGAGCCTAGCGGGCTCGAAAAATTCTTTCCAATGATAACCCAGGCTAGTGTCAGCACCAGCATGTAAGGAATTAGTGTACTCGCCGAATCGATTATGCTCTGAGTTATACTCACAATTAATTATCCGCTAAGGAAAACAGGTACTGGTCTGCCGCGTTTCGACCGCTGGCAAACGCGTTGTTGATGCTGGGGGTGGTTCCATAATCACCGCAAACGATATATCCCTGATTCTCCAATTCAAGATCGACGCTATAGTCGGGTAGTGCCTGTTCGACTCGGATGAATTTTATTAGGTCCCAGTCCTGCACCTGTCCTCCGAACAGATCGGCGAGTTCGCTTACCACATTGCTCATCTCGGAAGTATTGTAATCAAACCGAGGGTCAAGATTTACTGAGATCAATGATCGCCCTGTCGGTGCGTAGCCCGGTTGAATGGTTGTCGGTACACATGTGGTTTTGACTAGTCGATGGCTGCTTAGCGCGTTCAATCTTAGCGATGGCAGGTCAAAGGGTGGGTGGTCAGCAGAAAAGTAGGCGCAGGCTGCTGTACGCGGGTGCTTTGGTCCCTGGAAATTTAGGAAATTACAGATAACATCTTGAGGTAAAGCCAATATAACCTGACGAGCTTCTAGTGATTCACCTGTAGACAATTCGACGCGATTGTGGGTCAACGCATGCACAGAAGAGTTTAAGAGAATGCGTTCACTCGGTAATTTGTCAGCCAACGCGTTAGGAATTGCTTGCATACCTTTGGCTGGCAAGCCGCCAAATCCGACGGAGAATAATCGCAACAGATGAAAAAAATCCGCGATCGGTACTCTCAGATCGTAATCTAGAAAAACGGAACCCCAAAAAGGACGCAGGAATTCGTCCTGGAAACGTCTCGAGAATCGTTCCCGCAGATAATCTTCAGTAGGTGATTCAGGAGCAAATCCGACGGGCGGAGTCTTTCGCTTGCTATCTTTGAATATTCTCCATTTGTCTTTCAAGGAGCCGACATCAGAGGTCAACAGTTGAAATGCTGTTTTAACCAGGCCGCTATTCTTGAATGGATCGAATAAGTGTCTTACTCCTCTATCGGTATCAATTAAGGCACCAGAAAGAAAGCGGCGATAGCCGAGGTCGGATTCGCTGATCACGGAGAATACCTCTTCGTACGAATCTAACAATATTTGAAATCCTCGGTCAAGAATATAGCCTTCAAAGAATTCGCTACTGCACCGACCTCCCACGTAGGAAGCTTTTTCAAGCACAATGTAATCGATCCCCGCTGCTTCAAGTTCGAGCGCACAACGTAACCCACTTATTCCCGCGCCGACGATAATAACTTCATGCATCGATATTGCCTTGCTCTGGTGCGAATTGATCTAAGTAAGTTGAAACGTTGTATTTTCGTGCGGTACTCTGGCTTGTCATATAACGGACTTTGCCAAAAACAGCTCTTTCGGGTCCCCAGGCGCGATCGAAACGCCCAAGGCACCAAAAGATACCAGAATAAGAATTTGGATTGCGTCCATCCAATGCATATCGATTGTTTAGCTCAATCATAATACTTAAAGCGGTTTCAGGGGACTCAGACCAATGAAGTATCTTTTTACCCCATAACATTCGCAAATAGTTATGAATCGTTCCCTGTTTCCTAAGTTGATTTTGCGTTGCATTCCAAAGCGGATCATGGGTTAAGGACAGGTCAAACTCCTCTATTGAATAGATGTATGGTCGCTCATCATTACGGTGGATGTTAAGCGTGGCCAAAGCCCATTCCGGCAAAGTTTCAAATTTGTCGTAAGCGGGGTCATTAGCGCAGCGATTGTAGCCCAGTTCTCGCCACGTTATTAACTGGTCGAGAAACGCTTCCGGTCCTGGTGGCATTTGCCACCAACGCTCACGACGGCCATCAACAATAGAACGACGTAGATGTTCAGGGCGAATGTTTCCGCGATCTTGAATATCACGGACAAGCTCATGTGGCGAGATATGCCCAAAATGTAGATATGGGGATAAGCAACTCGTCGCGTCTACATCAATATGACTACGCTTTAAATGGTAATTATCTAATCGAGTATGCTTAAACCGTCGCCAGTGCTCTAATGCTGCGCAGCGTCCGCCTACTAGGTCCGTTGAAGGTGTGTCTAAGCGAGTGGTGATGTTGGTCATCCACTGCGAGTCGCTCTGCGATAGAAGAGGTTCTGCGGAGGGCCATCTTGATATTACATCGTCGCCAAGAGGTTCGAGTCGTGGTAAGGAAAGGTTCGAAGTCGGTGAGGACAGCGGTGATTCACTGAGAAAGTCCGGGAGAACCTTCTGGCAGTGACGACGGAATGAATGAGCGACGGTAAATAAGCGATCAGTCCCGCGAATGGGTAGTATCCCGTTGGAGTCGACGGCTTCCGACAGGCAGGGAGCTATCTGAGATAGTTTCCGGACAAACTGAGGGATGAAGAAGCACGGAAAGTCATCCGTGATCACAACACAAGCGGATGAAGCAAACGTCCTTAGCATTCCTTCTTGTGGATACTCATCCGTTTCTACGAACGGATAGTATGTGAGTGCTACGTTTTTTGCAGCATGCATGTTGCTTTTCATGCCCTGCATAATGAACTGATGGAAGCGCGGGCTAGACCAACGATAGCCCTTGGCAAGTGGCTCAACGACCAATAGAGGCTTGTTAAGAGACACGGCATAGGCTATTGCTCTATCGAGCGAATAGTTATAAACCATTCGTCGATTTGAGACCATCCAATAGAGAACGTATGATCCATCTGGTTTGACTGGCTTTTGATTTAAAGCAAGTAGCCGGCTGGAAGGAAAGTTTGGTGTAGGCATGGTACAACGTACACGGTTTATCTAACTAAGCTGGGAATTCTTCCAACCAGAAACTCTCTCAAAAAAGTCAGTATCATCGCGTCCAAAAACACGCCCCATAAGTAGGTCAGCGAGCTGATACGAATAATCGGGATTGGCAGCAATAAACTCGCCGAAACTAAAATCACGATCATAAAATAGATCGACTAATTGGCGTAATAGACTGACTTTTTCTTGGTATTGTGGATACCATGCACCTAGCTTGGACTGAGAAAAGTCATTAGCTTCCAAACATTCTACGACGGCATCACCGGCTAACTCCCCCGTCTTTAGCGCGAGCAAAACGCCTGTCGAGTAAACTGGGTCGATAAATCCTAATGCGTCCCCCGCTAGAACCCAGCCATCCCCAGCTGGCTGAGAGGCTTTGTAGCTAAAATCCTTAGCAGCTATAAAGTCGTCGGAGCGAGTTAGTTCAAGCGAATCCAGATAGTTACGAACAAACTCATTTTGATCAACAAAGTGGTTAAATCGCTCTTCATTATTTGAGCCAGAAGAATGTATCCGGTCAACTTCGCCGACGAGGCCGACACTAAGCGTCTTATTACCGACGGGAATTAACCAGAACCAACCGTTGGCCTCGGCTGTCTTCGCGATGATAGTAATGGCTTCATCGGAAAAACTATTATTTGCTGACTCGTAATAGGTCCATATGCTAATGTTTTTCCGGCGTTCTTCCAGTTGTTTTATTTTAAAGTGATTTGCTAGGACAGATTGTTGCCCGGACGCGTCGATAACTACACGTGGATTGATTACCCGTTTCTGGCCGTTGATACTGACAGTTACCGAGTGCTTGCCCGTGTCGAGTGTGTCCATTTGTAGAAACCGCACCGCTTCCATAGTACGGACACCCTTTTCAGCAGCGTTATCGAAAAGGCAGTGATCCAGTTTAGCGCGGTCAACGTGCCAAGTTTCAGATTCGTCACTATCATCGTGTTTGCGGAAGAAAAAAGGCTTAGAAGCTTTTCCCGCAGCATTTACGAACTGAACTCCAACCTTGCGAAGGAAATTGAGGTCAGCAATACGATCTTTTACTTGGAGCCGTTGGATGACTTCATTCGTTGCCGGCATCAGAGATTCGCCAACATGTGGTCTGGGGTGCGTCGCGCGTTCGATCATGACCACGTCATATCCGGCTTCGGCAACGATCGACGAGGATACGGATCCGGCCGGCCCACCTCCGATCACTAAACAATCACAGGCAATTTGATCAATGTCTTCAGAATCCATGTAACTATGTAGCCCCCAAAGTAAAGTTCCTTAACTTCAGCTCATTAGGATATGGCGAGAAGTAGGTTTGTTGTTTTAGATAGTCAATTTGATACTGTTCGATTAATGATTCCATGACAGTAAGTACCGAACTTAGAGGAATGATTTGTTGTTCATATTGTTGGAGCACCTGCATGAAATGCCGTTTGGTAGCGGAGGTAACATCGCGTTTCACATATCCGAAGCAATGCTGTATGACGTTGACATGGTTTTTGTGTGAATATTTGCTTCTTATCGCAGACATAAAAGTTCCGATGTATTCTTCCCTGAATTCACTTGGTCGATACCCGTTAGGGTTGCTGACCATTTTACCTAAATGCCGATAACTCCTCTGGCAGTGAGCTAGTAGCAGCAGTTTTTCCTTCGAGTGAAATTCGACGATTTGTCTGGCGGACGGCTCTTCTTTAAATAGCATACGCAGTCGATGGTGTGCGTAAACACCCCTTAGAAAAACCTCGCGAAGAACGGGATCATTAAGTCTTCCCTCCTCTTCGATTGGCGGATTGGAGAACTCTTCCACCAACTTCTGTCCGAAAATTCCCGCTCGCCGGCCTTGAGGATGCCCGTTAGGTAGATAATTCTTTACGGAAAATATACCGCATGATGGCGATTTCTGCTTCATGATAAAACCATCAATTTCTTGCTTTTGTAAATTGGATATTTTTCGAGAAGTGAATTCATTCAAAACGTTCGTGTAATCCTTAGACGTCTGAACGCCTAAAACCTTAGTCGTACCGTCCTCAACAATACGTATCGGCTCACGGGGAATACCCATTCCAGCCTCAACTTCTGGACATGTCGTGTCAAAGTTTACGAAGTCCTGAAGCCGAATTATAAATTTATCACGGCTGTGGTTGCCGTTAAATCTTACGAGGTTCCCCAGGAGACAGGCAGAGACAATAATACGTGGTCGTTCAGACAAAGCGATCATCAGATACCTCGTTCATTTAAAAGAGCCAAAAAAACAAGCCGTAAAGTCCAACTTATGGTGCGGATCCAATTGGACCTAACTAGGAATGTTAGGCTTTTGGAAGAGTATTTTTTTTCTAGTTTGTAGTGGCATGGCATCTGTAAGAATGCTGTTGACAGCCAGATTAAAAGTAAAAGGATTGCAGATGTCAGCCACAAAGGCTCAATAGCAAAAAGTTCAGCTTCGAAGATCATGCATCCGGAGATTACTTCCAATAACATCATGGGGCCAACAACAAAAGTGGTAAGTACCTGATGGCGATTATGAATCATGCTGAAACGACTCTTGTCGTACTCATTAAACATCGGATAGTGTACAAGTTGGACGTACCAAATCACGCCAACCATAAAGGCCGTGCTAATAAGATGGATCAATTGCCAGGAAATCATTGTGTACACTCTGACAGGGCTTTGTCCTTAGAAGTGCTTCTTCCTAGGTAGGCAAGTAGTAGTTCATCCAGGGACGGATAGGCAAATTCAAAACCGGCCTCTTCGAGCTTCGATGGTTTCACACCGCAACTGCATAGAAGCAAGGCGTCGGCCATTTCGCCAAAAACTATGCGTGTCACGAAACCTGGCATAGGAAGCAGTGTAGGGCGGCTTAGAGCTGCGCCAAGGCTTTTTGTAAATTCAGAATTTGAAACCACCTGAGGAGATACGATGTTAACCGGGCCGTTGAAACTATCATCTCGAATTAAACGAGCAATTGAATAAACAGCATCGTCTAGGGAAATCCAACTCCAGAGTTGTTGTCCATTACCGATTCGACCACCAAGCCCCGCCTTGAAAGGCATGAGCATGTTCTTAAGTGCTCCACCTTTGGGTGAAAGAACAATTCCGAAACGAGCATTCACGATTCTTGAGTGGTTAGCAAGCGGGTCACAAGCTTGCTCCCAATCTCGACATAGGTTGGCCAAGAACGTATCTGGTTGTTCAAGGCAATCCTCATTGGTAATGTCTCGTCCTGTAGAACCATAAATTCCAGTAGCGGAAGCACAAATAAATACCTTTGGGGGGTGTTCACACTTCGAGAGGGCGTCAGCGATGCTACGTGTACCGGAAACTCTACTGTCGTAGAGTCGCTGTTTCTGTTTCTTTGACCATCGCTTCCCGGCTATATTTTCACCGGCGAGGTGGATAAATGCGTCGAGATCTTCCAGCTTCGAAGTATCGAGTTTCCCGTTAGGCGAGTCCCAATAAGCTTCCTCAGGGTTACTGGATGGTGTTCTAGTAACGCGGATGACTTTATGCCCACCGCCCTGCAAGAACGATTTTAGTTCGTTCCCGATCATTCCTGAGCTACCACTAATAGCGACCTTCAATTTCCGGCCGGAAAAAGCAGCTAGACGAGAAAGGTCATTTTTAGTTCTATTGTGACGAAACTCGAACATTTGCTTGATATCCTCTTCGATTGTGCGAGAAAGTAAGAGCTTGCCTAAAATACCCGCAGGAAGCCTGTACGTAACTGCATCTGTTAACTTGCTCTCGTCACCGCAACATGAAAAAAGATGTCTGTGTTCCCAGGACCGAAAAGGCCCTGACTTCTGGACATCTATAAACTGAGTTGGGTAAGTGTAGCCACTATGTATGGCAACCCATCTGATTTTCAAGGGCCCAACGCCTACCGAGAAAATCGTTTGAGAGTTATCGGAGATACTTAAATCTGATTCCACTACCTTCACTGATTTCCAGGGAGGGACCAATCGTTCAAACGCACCAGGTTGGTCGTGCCAATCAAATAGAAACGTTCGGTTGCAATTGAAGTGTGATGTTAGCTCAAAAGTCCTGCTCATAATTAACTCACGCAAACTCTAATAATAGTTCGTCTTGTAAACCGGTACTTACCGCGCGAGCTCGTAGCTTATTGAGCGCTCGTTGTTCCAGCTGCCGCACGCGTTCCTTAGATATGTCCATTAGATCCGCTATTTGCTTTAGGGACTGCTTAACCTGACGACAGATTCCGAACCGTCGTACAATGATGTAGGCTTCTCGCTCGTCGAGAAAATCAAGTAAATTATCGATCGCATCGCAGACTAAGTCCGGGTCATCCGCCTTGGAGCTTGAGCCAGCTTCGTGAGAATCAAAATGTTCATATCTTACAAACCTATTGTTTCTCGTGTTTTCCAAATCCATATATCGATAAACACGTCGACGGAATACAGTATGAAAATAGGTCGAGAAGCGATATCCAAGAAATACATCAAAAGACAATACGCTCTGTAAAAGGGATTCAGTACCCAGGCTTACAAGCTCGTCAAAGTCCCATCCCTGACGGACAAAAGGTTTAATTATTGAAAGAATCATTCGCGTATTGGACCGCGTTAATATTTCAAGCAAAGATTCGTACTGTTCGCCCAGCAGTGCAAGCTCTCGGGCACTATCAGCGTTTTCGTGCAGGAGTTTGCCGTAATGAAGGCAGTATGCTAGTTGCTCGAAATACTTCCTCTCCATCTCCGGCGAAAGTAATTTATACTCGCAAAGTCTTTTAATATGCGTTTCGGCACCACCCAGGGCGGCGGGAGTAGCATAGGCTAAACCTATCTCAGCGGTTACGAAAAATTGCAAAACTTCTTCTAAATCCGGCAAGGCTGTGCACTTATCCGATAGCTTAGAGGTTTTCAGCTGTCTCAGGTAATCCTCATTGATTCCGTAGTCCAGCTGGCGATCTATCCTAAAGACTGAGGTTTCTATTTTCTCATTTAATACTGTAGCCATGAGGTTCACCAAAATTGAAAACGTGCAAAACGGTCATCCGATGTCCTTATTATTAGCAATATCGCCCTCGGGTCAAGCTGAAAACGTCCAAAACGTCCACAAATCACAAAATAACAATAAAAAGTGAATGTTTTGCGATGAAAAGTCGTTCATTATTACATCGGAAGTAACAATGAAAATGAATTTATGCCCGTCGGTTTACTTTCCAGAAAGTTGTATACGCTTTGAAAACCTTAGTTTCTCCAAAACAATTAGCCAAAGCGATTGGTGTCAGTGAGTCCTCCGTGAAGCGGTGGTGTGACGATGACCGGCTAAAAGCAACTTACACACCCGGGGGGCATCGTAAGATTAAGGTTGCTGAGGCTCTGGACTTTATCCGTCGTTCCAGTCACGGAATAGTTGATCCTGATTCGATTGGTCTCCCGAGGAATATTAGCCACACTAAAGTCGATTTAGGCAATGCGTATCAATTGCTTACCGACGCGTTGATCGCGGGATTAGAAGTCGATGCAAGGACAATTATCCTGGATTTGTACCTGCAAAATATTCCGTTGGAAGCTATATTCGACCAAGTCATTTGTCCAAGCTTTGCTTCGATAGGCGAGAAATGGGGCTGTGGCGAGGTTGCCATTTATCAAGAGCGTTCCGCATGCATGATTTGCTCTAGGATACTGGATAGGGTAGATGAGATGCTTCCGCGATCGTCAACCGCGCCGTTGGCCCTCGGTAGTTCTTTAACTGGTGACTTTTACGAACTCCCTACTCAGATGGTATCTTTGGTAGGAAGGGCACAGGGGTTTCAGACAAGATCGCTGGGTGCAAATCTCCCCGCAAGCACGTTAGTTGAGGCCGTTGAAAATTACGGGCCTAAATGGGTTTGGCTCAGCGTTTCCTATATTGCCGAAAAAAACCATTTCGTTGCCGAGGTTAACAGACTTTGGGATGTCTTGACCACCAAAGGAATCCATTTAGTCCTTGGCGGCCGTGCTTTAACGACAGATATACGATCGCAAATATCGTATACGACTTGTTGTGACAGTATGACAGATCTGGCAAATTTCTTGAAAATAATGGGTTAGAGACAAAGCATACTAACCTTGCTATGACGTAAAAGTCTCTCTTTTAAATCGTTGCTGGATAACTCCCCATTCGTTTCCTTCTGAATAGCCGAAAAGTTCGGCTACCGCTAGAAAAAACATT